>Ga0228711_1001641_pt1 | contig 33368 bp, 23 predicted proteins | sample MedpolnodulmetaG_2_FD_177996 | JGI IMG/M metagenome (GOLD analysis project Ga0228711, IMG submission 177996) | Root nodule microbial communities from Medicago polymorpha collected in Santa Monica, California, United States - brown nodules | ecosystem: Host-associated > Plants > Roots > Nodule... | reverse complement strand
GAAGATTACAAGCAAATTTGGGAACATGTAAAACAGATTGCAAAGTGATTTGCTCTGAAATTTTTATGTTGCCTTTGCCTGCAATACTGGAATAACTACCATCAGCTATCCTAACTTTTTCAGAACCCGAACTAGGAAAATATGAATTGAATAGATGATAACAATTAGTCATGTGTTCAGATGCCTTTGAATCTATTATCCATGGGTTGGAGTGGTTTTGGACAGATAGTGCCCAATACTCCTTACTTGTTTGTGCCACAGTACCAACAAGAGTATTAGGGGATGAATTGAACTTTTGAAGCTTAAGAAGGCGATCCATCTGCTCCTTAGTAAATGGAGATGAAGCAGCATCGTTGGTTGTAGGCATAGGTCAGTCACCAAACTTACCAGCCTTGCTATTGTTTGGCCTACATTGTAGCTTGAAACAAGTCTCTTGAGTGTGACGATTGCGGCCACAGTATTCGCAAACTAAATGAGTCTTGTCACCACCTCGTGGGTTACGGAAAGATTTGCGATTGACTTAAGGAACGGCCAAGGCAGATCCTTCAACTGGTGGCGGGACATCAACTTTCTTTTTTTCGAGCATCACTTGCCTACGACTCTCTTCGCGACGCACTTTCGCAAAGACTTCACCAATTGGAGGGATAGGATTCCTACCAAGAATTCAGCCACGAACCTCATCAAACTCAACATTTAAACCTGCAAGAAATTTGAAGACACGACTAACATCCACCATCTTCCGGTAGTGCTTGCAGTCCTCAGGTGACTTCCACTCATATTCATTGAAGAGATCCAGATCTTTCCAAATACATTTGAGACAATTGAAGTATTTGGTGACTGAATCTTCAGCTTGCCGAATTTCTCCAAGCTGGAGAGTTAATTCGTAAACTTGGGACTGGTTTCCCAAATCAAAGTACGTTTGAGAGACACTCTCCCAAAGATCTTTTGCGGTAGCATAACAGAGATAGTTCGCACCTATCTCTTCAGTCATAGAATTGACTAACCATGTCATGACCATGGAATTTTCAGCATCCCATGTATCATAATCTGCGCCTGCCTTGTCTGGTTGTTTCTTGTCGCCAGTGATGTAGCCAATATTTCCTCTCCCCCTGAGATACAACCGAACAGACTGTGACCAACGAAAGTAATTAGCACCGTTCAGCCGAATTGTTGTGATCTGAACAGGGTGGTTTTCATGGTATGTCTTGACAGGTTGGGGTGATTCAGGTTTGGGTGAATGCTGGGACTCACTATCAAACATGGAATCAAACATTATGTGGGATGGATAAAAAAAATACGGAGCAAAATAAACCCTATGGATTTCTTGCTGCCACTGATACCATATGGAAATATGCTATATATTTCATTGATATGTAAAACAGTACATATGAGGTATTTATAGAATACAAGTGACTGTAGACAGAGTGCTAGTCTAGCCAGAAAATAAAACAAATTATTCTATCTATAAATGCTACTTATTCTCCCTTTAAATTCTAATTCTAATATAGTTAATTACAATTAATTAGTATTTACAACCAGTTATAATAAGTCAAACAGCACAAAATCTGATTGATTTTGTGCTAATATTCAACAGTTATTTAAATAACAAAGCATGATTTTCCAAGATTCGATAAATTTTTAAAATAACTCTTTTGAAAATTGACTCAAGAAAGTTGTTTAAATGTTATCTAATACTGAGATATCTTTTGTTATTTTGACTAATTATTACCGCAACAAAATTTTGACTGATTGTACATGTAAGATATTAACAATGTTATACAGTAATAAATTTATAGCACATTTTGACTGGTTGTGGGGAAGGAGGGTGGTGGTGAAGGAAAGGTTTTGGAGGTGGCTGGGAAGGGAAGGCTGAGAGCTATGGAGGGAGGGGGAAATGATCATGGTTGTGTGGATGGTGAGGCTGCTGTGTTGCGAAAGTATTTACCTTTTCATGAGGATATAGAATGGGCATCTAAGAGTATTTTGGCTAAAATTAAGAATGGTAATTGCATCTCTATTATTCAACAATCGTTTATAGATGCAGGGTTCGTAGATTTTAAAGTAATATCTTTGGGCAGTGATAATGTGTTGTTACACCTGTGTGTGGAAGGTGATGTTATGGTTTTATTTAACTCGACGACGGATTTGATTGGTAATTTTTTCGATGATTGTAGACCTTGGAAGAAGGACGTTGATGTACCATATGAAAGGGGTGCTTGGGGTGAGATGTTACGGGGTACCTTTACATGCTTGGAACAACATTTTTTTCTTGGAACTAGCTTCATCTCATGGTTGACTTCTTAAAATTGATGAGGTAACAATTAATAAAGAAAGAATGGATTTTGCTCGGTTATTGATTGCTGCTTCTGATTTGCAAGAATTAAATGATGTTGTTGATTTTTGGATTGATGGGCGGGTGTATCCTATCCACGTTATTAAGGACTTGGACTTTGGGTTTGCGGTAGATGCTTGTTTATCTGAATTTGAAGTTGATAATAAGTCACAGTGTTCAACTCCGAATTGCTTTCAAGAAGAAGAGCCTTTAGTGGATGCTTTAGTCCAACAGTTGAAAGATGACTGGATTAAAATTTCTAATGAAGTCACGGGTGATGTAGATGAGCCATATATTTCACAGTCTATTCATGGGGAGGTGAAGCATAGTGAAATAAAAGGATGATTCTTGTTCAAATAGTATTAAAAATCCAGCAGCATGTGATCAAGGGGAAGGTGGAGTTAAAAACAGTGAAGGGTCACAAAAAAGTCTTTCCAAGAGAAGGAAGTTGGCGCCATCTTTACAAGGGTTGAAAAAAATTGCGAGACTATCAGAAGCCAACAGGATGGCCTTGATTAGGTCTCTCAAAAAGTTTAAACATTCCAAAAGAAACAAAGTGAAGGGTAAATTGTCCAAAGCTACTTCAAGTAAAAATAATGTTGTTTCTTTAACAGCGGGGGTTCAGGTGTGGGTGGGGAGACGAGGGTGAAGGAGGTGAGGATGGAGGAGGCGGTTTAGGGTGTGAGGGTGCTGGGTGGATGGGGTGAGGTGTGGGTGGATGCAATGAAGATTCTTTCTGTTAATATTAGGGGGTTAGGGACGGTGGAGAAGAGGAGAGAGATTCGAAGGTTGGTTTCAGAGAAGAGGTCGTCGATGTTGTGTATTCAAGAAACTAAATTGGGGGTGGTGGATGAGCTTTCGTATAGGTCTCTTTGGGGATCTTCTCCGATGGCATTTTCTTTCAAGCCGTTGGTTGGTGCCTCAGGTGGTATTCTTACTTTGTGGGACTCTAGTGTGTTAGATATCTGGTTGTCTGTGAATATTGATAGTTGTTTGGTGGTTAAAGGGAGTTTCAAAAATAATAATGTGGGATTTTGTTTGGCTAATGTATATGCTCCTTGTGATAGTATCGGGCATCAGGTTTTGTGGGATGCTTTAAGTGGTCTGGTACAGTTACATTCAGAGGCAGCTTGGTGTGTTCTTGGTGATTTTAATGTTGTCCGTTCTAGCGGTGAAAGAAGAGGTCGTTCAGAGGTTAACAACAGTGTTGATTTTGCTGCTTTTAATCTCTTCATTGATCATAATTTTTTCATTGATTTGCCATTGTGTGGTCGTAATTTTACTTGGTATTGTGGAGATGGTTTGTCAATGAGTCGGCTCGATCGGTTTTTATTGTCAGAAGCATGGGTTACTCTGTTTCCTAATTGTATTCAGGCGGCCCTACCAAGAAGTTTATCTGATCACTGCCCTATTCTCTTAACCATTGATGAGGATAATTGGGGGCCGAGACCGCTTAGGATGTTAAAATGTTGGGCGGATATTCCTGGCTATGTCGATTTTGTCAAGGAGGAATGGCAATCAATTCAGGTGCAAGGCTGGAGTGGCTTTGTTTTGAAAGAAAAGTTTAAAAGAATAAAAGGTAGTCTTCGACAATGGCACTTGAATCATACTCTCAACATCAATAGTAAAATTCAGGATGTTAGGGATAGGTTGGCGGTCCTGGATGAAATGGGTGAAGCTAATACTTTGGGCGACCATGAGGTGGAAGAGTTGCATATGTTATCAGCTGATATTATGGCTTTTTCAAAACATCAAGCTGGCATGCAGTGGCAGAAGTCAAGGGTAAATTGGTTGAAGGAGGGTGATGCAAACACAAATTTTTCCCTAGTATCATGTCTTCTAGGAAGAGGTCGAACTTCATTATTTCTTTGACGACCGATGGTGTTCAAATTGAAGGTGTGGATGAGGTACGTCAAACGGTATTTCAACATTTTCATGATCATTTTCAGAGACGCCCGCATGTTAGGCCAGACATAGGCGGTTTGGTGTTCAAATCTTTGTCTGATACAGAAGGGGCTGCTCTTATTAAACCTTTCTTATTAGAAGAGATTAAAGCAGCCATATGGGACTGTGATAGCTATAAGTGTCCCGGGCCAGATGGAATTAATTTGAGTTTTTTTAAAAGATTTTTGGGACCTCCTGAAGATTGATTTGCTAAATTTTTTTGGAGAATTTTTTTGTCATGGTAAGTTAACGAAAGGTCTTAATTCTACGTTTATAGCCTTGATCCCAAAGGTCGAGAGTCCTCAAAGAGTGGCAGATTTCCATCCAATTTCTTTGGTTAGTAGTGTTTATAAAATCCTTTCCAAAGTATTGGATAATAGGTTGAGAATCGTTGTGGGTAATGTGGTGTCTGCCTCTCAGTCTGCCTTTATTAAAGGTCGACAAATTTTGGATGGTATATTGATTGCCAACGAGTTAGTTGATGATGCGAAAAAAAATAAGAAAGAGCTACTTATGTTTAAGGTGGATTTTGAGAAAGCCTACGACTCTGTCGATTGGGGGTATCTTGATGAGGTGATGGGTAAAATGAATTTTCCCCCTTTGTGGCGATCATGGAGTGTGTCTCGACGGCAACAACATCAGTGTTGGTTAATGGGTGCCCGACTGATGAGTTTGGGTTTGAGAGAGGTCTCCGACAAAGGGGATCCACTATCCCCTTTTTTGTTTTTACTAGCGGCGGAGGGTTTAAAGGTAATGATGTCAGCGTTGGTTGCGAATGGTTTATTTACACCTTATGCAGTTGGGGCGCAGGTGATGATGGAGGTTTCCCATCTCCAGTTCGCTGATGATACTTTGTTGATTGGTGTTATATCTTGGGCTAATGTTAGGGCCTTGAAGGCGGTTCTGTTGTTGTTTGAATCGATCTCGGGGTTGAAAGTCAATTTTCACAAAAGCATGTTGTTTGGGGTCGGCGTTGCTGTTTCTTGGCTTCATGAGGTGGCTAGTGTGATGAATTGTAAACACGGTCATCTTCCTTTCTTGTATTTGGGGTTTCCCATTGGTGGGGACCCTCGGAGGTTACAATTTTGGTATCCCTTGGTGGAGAAGATCCGTAGTGGGATGACTAGTTGGAAGTGTAAAAATTTATCTTTGGGAGGTCGATTGATCCTGCTTAAGTCTGTTCTATCTTCCATTCCGGTTTATTTTCTTTCATTCTTCAAAGCTCCCTCAGGTATCATTTCTACCCTTGATTCTTTATTTACTAATTTTTTTATACTATTTGCTTAAAAAAGAAGAATGGAGGTTTGGGTGTGAAGAGTTTAAAGGAGTTTAACATCTCTTTAATGGGGAAATGGGTCTGGAGGGTGTTGGAGGAAAGAGATGGTTTGTGGAGTTTAGTGCTTCGGGCGAAGTATGGTGAGGAGTGTGGGAGGGTGCGGTTTGCAGAGGGGGTTGGGTCAATTTGACGGCGACATCTAAACCAAATTCGACTAGGTATTGGATTGGCGGATGCTACATGGCTGGTTGATAACATAGTTAGGCAGGTCGGAGATGGTAGCACAACATTGTTTTGGGTGGATCCATGGCTAGGTGATATTCCGTTAGCAACGTCTTATGCAAGACTTTTTGAGTTATCGAAAAATAAACAAGCTACGGTGTTAGAGATGTATACATTAGGTTGGGGGGTGGGTGGTGAGGTGTGGAAGTGGAGGTTATTTTCGTGGGAGGAGTTGTTGATGGGAGAGTGTGTGGAGCGGTTGTCTGTTCTTGTTTTGCAGGTTGGCTTGGTTGATAGGTGGGTGTGGAAACTTCACCCTTCCAACAAATACACTGTTCAATCTGCTTATTCTTACTGAGGATTTTCATCATTTTCTGTGGCATAAAGCGGTTCCGTTAAAGGTTAATATTTTTGTCTGGCAAATCTTTCTGAATAGACTTGCTACAAAGGACAATTTGCGAGCGAGACATGTTCTAGATGTTTCACAGGTATCTTGTGCGGCTTCATGTGGAGTTGTAGAGGATAGAGACCATTTGTTTTTTAAGTGTGATCACTACGGTTGTTTGTGGCTTCTGATATCCCATTGGCTTGGTATCGATACAGTTCTTCATGGCGACTTATATGCTCATTTAAATCAGTTTTGTGCTCTTGGAGGGTTCTCAAAGAATTCAAGGACAGATTTCTATATTATTTGGATTTCGACCTTATTTGTTATCTAGAAAGGTCGTAACAATAAAAAATTTTATAATCATTTTGATCAGCTTACGTGACTTCTTGAAAAGGTTAAACTCTAAACATATTGGTGGTTGAAAGCGAACTACACGACGTTCGACTTTGACTACACCTTTTGGAGGCAAAACCCTTTATGTTGTTTTCAAGCTGTAATGTAATTTAAACCCCTTTGACTTCTTTGGATGTTGGTAGCCTGACTGTTTTGTATGCAAATTTTTAACAGTTACCTTTAACACGCCTTATGCTTGAGGGACCGTTAGATATTCTTTTAATATAATTTGCTTAGTTTATTAAAAAAAACATTTGCACACTTTGCACACAAACATATTTGTATATATTCTCTTTTTCCTTCCATGAGGTGTTAGTGACCAAAGTTGGATCTTATAACCTTGATAAAATTGATAAATGATCGTTAATGTCAATTTAATAATAATGTTACTCCTTTTCATTTAAAAATAAATACAATTCCCAAAATCACTATGAATTTTTGCTTAATATTTTTAAGAATAAGTATTACACTTAACAAATTATTTAAAAAAATGAAATTCCAGAAAATTTTGAAAATAATAGAAAAACAAAGGTATAGTAATAGTAGTTGGTGAATATGATTATTTAATTAGTCGAAAAATAGTAGGAGGGGATGATGCAAGTGCCAGGTGTCTTACCATATCGCTTTTGTCTATCATCTTCTTCTTCTTCTTCTTCTTCTTCATTTATGTCATGTTAGGGTTCTTCCAATTTCAATTTCCTTTCAAAATCCTTTCCTTTTTTCCTTCCTTCCATACTTGACATTCATCATTATCAAATTCAACAATTTTGCCTCTCAACCTCAATTCCTCTTATTGGACACGCTTTCACCGCGTAATTCTCTCTTTTCCTTTTCAATTTTCATTTCGCGCATTTTCTTTTTCTGAATAAACTTGTTGTTACTCTTCTCACCACTTTCTAAAATGCCACCTTTTATGTTTAATTTTTTTTTCTGTAAGTCGGTTATGACATAAACTATCAATTTGTGCTATTTTTCTAGCTTTAGCTTAGTGTTTTATTTGCTTATCTTAAACTTAATTGTTACTGATTTCTGAGCAGGTCCTATTGATTGAGTTGATTTGGATAAAGTTTAAAGGCGGTTTAATAAAATGGCCTTTGTAGCCCATCAACCTCAGGTATATTTACTTCTTCAAGGATTATTAAATATGCTATTTAATTTTGATCTTCCCATTGCTATAAAGTTTTATGACTATTACTTATTATCTGGAAAACAAGCCTTTTAAATTTCTGTATAATAGTACTGCCACATAACATTCAAATGATGTTTAATGTTGTCGAATGGTACTGGAAAATGTTTGTCTGGTTTCTTAACATTATAGTGGTTCAGAATGAGGGTCTGGTCTCAAAGTTTAGTTTCAATGCAATTTGTATATCCAGTAGAGGGTTTGTACAATCTACAGATGTTTTCCCGTAGGCAAGGAGTCAAGAGTCGTATCAAATTAAACGATTGGATCATTAAATTTTCATCATTTATTTTAATTTTTTTATAAATATCCTGAGTTGTGAAGATCAATGCTTTATTGATCACTTAACCATATACATTTCTCTTTTTCACACGCCCGGACGTGCACGCACACAATGAGGGTCTGTTTGGGTTGACATATTTGAGTTTATATTACTAACGTAAGCACTTGTGCAACTATTTGTATGAGCTTATGAAAAAAACATATAATATGTTTAGTAAATTGTAGTTTATTTCCATAAGCTCTTCATGATAGATTTTAATTTTGATTTTGCAATCGCAACTATCTGTGTTCATATCTGTGGGGCTTGACTGTATGATTTATGAACTTCATTGGTGATTTTTTTCCTCCTATCATCAGGGTTTGTATGTGACATCTTCCACAAGGCATTTGTCATGGAGCAAAAGGATGAAATTGAAGCAGTGTTTGACAAAACATCATATGATTGGAAGAACAGACTGGCATCACCTATTAAAGCAAAATATTTGTTTAAGGTAGAGACATGTTAGTGTCCTTCGGGTGGAAATTAAATACGGTGTTGGGTTTGGTGTCAGGGTCACTTCAAGAAGTTTAGTTTGAAATTGCCTATTAGTAAACGTCAATGTTAGAAGTATCTTATAAGTGGCCCAATGATAAGATTTACGGAGTTAGTATAGTGAAATTTAAATGCAATTCTAAGGTGCCTCCATGAACTAAGATAAACAAATTACAAGTCTCGATCAACCGAATATATCTTTAGTACGTTTGAAGTATTATGCAAGGAGGTTGATTATACAAATGAATTTTGGGGAGAGAAAAACAGAACCGGCTTGTGAGCACTACTTGCAGCAAATGTTTGATGAAGTGTTTATGTGCTTTCTCTTTTTTGTTTTAAAATATCAATATTATAATTCATATTCATTGATTTTGATATTCAATTAATTTGTTCAGTTCCATTCCCTGGTGATTGATTCTAATGCAAAAACATGCATGAATCGAATGCTCACGACCTTGTATTTGTCTTCATATAAAGGGTTTATTTATTGTTTCCAGTGTAGGGCCTCCTTGCTTTTGTGTATCCAAGATCAAACCTTTGAGGATTTCATGCTTCAAAGGCAGAACTCAAAATGATGATTCAGGAAGCAGGGCTAATTGGTTGAGGGCACCTAAAACCTCTGTTGGACTAGAGGAGAGTGGGGACACTCACAACGTGCCATTCTCGTATGCATCTGAAGCAGGTGATAACCTTGCAACATCATCTGCTTTTCATGGACTCTTCAAAAAATGGCTGAAAATGCTGCGCACGCAATCATCACGTCAAGAAGTAGAGGGAGTTTTTGGAAGACCGACGACTCCCACAGTTTTACCTGAAACTCTACAAATGACTCATAGTAAGGATGGAAGTGAGGTTTTTAAGCTGGCATTGCCCCATTTTCTGGCCCTGGATGCGGCAATAACGATACCTTTGTTGATGTTGTAAGTATAATGGTATTTTCCTCTCTGCATGTTGTGATATATTTGTGAAAGGAAGACACGTGCACCTTTTTTTGGGGTACCATGTTTTATTGTTCAGACTTCAAGTTAATTCCATGTCTGCTCGTCAATTTTCTGATTTAATTTCATCATGCTTCAACTTCGATATTTTGGTTGTATCAAACTTTAGGTTGGAATTTAAGGAAAATAAAATGAGGGGGGAGTGGGTGACTTGCTTACTGCCTAGTCAATATATTATGTAACTAGTTTCTGCATCATTGTTCAACTTTTCTTGCATTTTAAATAATGCCAAATGCATTGATTGCACAATAATGCTTTTATGTGCCTAATTTTATCTTCCATCTGCAGTGTTCCTCTGTACCTGGCTGTTAATTTAAAATATGGTGCTGAAGTTTCAAAGGAACTAACTCCATTATGGATTTTTGGGCCACTAATTGTGGCTTTAAACATCATTATAATCCGTGGTCTGTGTGCACTCTATGCTTCAAGCTTCAATCGGACTGTCAAAATACTTAGGAAAGTACCTTCTTGGTGCATTTTGGCAAACTACTACATTTTTGGCGGCGGGCTCAAAGAAAAAATTGCAGTCTATCTTTTGCGGCCTATATCGAGCTTAAAAGACATTGATTATATACAGCTAACAAGAAGAATATTGAAAGTATTGCAGGAATGGTTAATGGACAAGTATCTTGATTATGTGGAGTCAATATGGCCATATTATTGTCGGGCAATCAGATTTTTGAAGACATCTAATCTTATTTAAGTTTGAATGTATTCTTAAAGGTAGTTGTCTTCAGAAAAGTTAAAGGGGGTTTGATTGGAGGTGATATTCTATAGCATAGAAATTTTCCAACGAGGTTTGGCCAATCCCATTTTATGGTCTGGGGTTTTGAGCAAGTTATTGATAATGAGGAAATAAGTTCCTAATTCATGTTGAATTTATATTGTTCTTAGATTAGGTTGTAATTGATTTTTGTCATTGAATGGCTGCTTATGTTACAAAGTTCTATATGAGATTGGTTCCATTCTGCAACCTGTCACTGAAAATTTGTCATTGTCTGTCTGGTCCCCACCTCTCCCACTGTCCTGCTCCTGCTTACACAAACTTTGTACCATGTATCATGTTATTTAACCTGGGAAAAGTAGTCATGAACAAAACTTTTTCTGGTTGAGGTGCGAATAGGCAAGGCTAGACTTAATGTTCACACATTGTTAACCATTGCAACAGATCAAAGATGATTTCTAACTGAATGTTTTGTATGTTGTGGGTTTATATTTGTCTCACTGAGTGTGACATTTGTCAGCCATAATCAGCAGATGAGTACATTGATTTGCATGGCGATGGCGATGCACTTTGTCGTCCAATTATCCCCAGACCTTTTGTATGGTATGGTGGTGGTGGGGAAGGAAATTGTAGATTGATTCATGATGGATGATACATTTTGCAACTTCAATATTAATGTTCAACATATTTACAAAAGTTGAAATTGGTTCTATAATTGAAGATATTTGTTGTGTATCATGGAAAGAGTTCGTAATCTGTGTAGTTGTGGCTTGCAAGGTGGTGCATCCTCAAACATTGAGTGGATTGGGGTGCCAAAAACCCTAATTATATGGTTTTCTAGCCAAAAGAAGTTTTACTTTTTTTCTCAATAACTATTTTTACCTATTCACTCTAAATAGCTGGTTAGCTTTCATTATAATGTCACCTTATTGTATTGTAATTCTTTTTGAAAGTTGTACTGGAGAGAGAAAAAAAAAACATGTTGATTCTTTCTTACAGTTCATTGAACTATAGATTATTATGGTCTCTTTCTCCTGAAAATCAGAGTGTTAACAAAAATAACGAGAAAAAAAAAAAAACTTTGAACGAAAATAAAACTTGTATTATTGTATTATATTCTAGAGTATACTTTCTGCCACTAAAAAAAAGCTTTAATTGCTTTTTCATTTCCTCCTCATATTTAAAAATATACACTTCTCTATAAAATATACCCCATCTTTTATGAGATGGTTGAATTACACTTTACTCCATTGAAAATTAAATTTGTTACCCTTGAAACCGTTTTAACATTATTTTTTTTAGGGTTAAATATGTTTTTAGTCTCTATAAATATATCAACTTTTCGTTTTAATCCCTCTAAAAACTTTCTTCAACTTTTAGTCCCTATAAAAATTTAATCACCACTTTTGGTCCATATTTTTTATTTTATTTTTTAATAAAATTGTGCAGAAATGTGTAAAATATTCTAAAAAAATTCCCAAAAGAAAATTATCATTTTTTTAACGAAACACAAATTAAATATGAATTTTTAACCATAAAAAATATAAAAATTCATATTGAATTCATGTTATGTTAAAACATTCTAATTTATTTTGGAGAGATTCTTATAATATTAAGAATTTTTCTGCAAAATTTTATTCAAAAATATGAATTCTACATATGAGTTTACTTTTAAGGAGTGACCAAAAATGAAGATGAAAAAAAAACTAAGTGACTAAAAGTTGAAGAAATTTTTTAGCTGGACTAAAAGGAAAAGTTTACATGTTTATAGGGACCAAAAACATAGTTAACATTTTTTTTATAATAAAAATTAAACTTTAACTAAAAACTTTTTTTTCTTTTTGACAAAACTCAGAACTTTTCTTAGAATCAACTTCAAGCCATAATTTAAGAAATCAGTTTTCCTTTTTATAATAATTAAAATCTTTTTTATAGTTTTTTTTCAAAAAGAAAACTCCAAATTTGAATGATAATTAACTTTAAATATTTATTATTGATTTTATGATTCTATAATATAAAAATGAATTTTAATCAGCTTGTTTTATCAATTTTAACTTTAATTTATTATTACCTAAAAATATTTAGAATAGATGGTACGATCTCTTCTAATTTAATACCAAATGCGGATATTTCGTTTAAAAAAAAAAAAAACTTTAATTTATTACTAATTAATTTATGTTGGTAAATGCCGGGCGGGCCAGGGCTGGTTGTTTGCGTTGCGAAGAAAACAGTGAAGTCGGAGGCTGCTGCGATTATTCAATTTCAGCGTTAAGTTAATTCAACTTGTTTGCTTCTTCAGAACATAACAGAATTATTATACATAGTTATGGCAAATACTACAAATAATAGTTGTAGTAGTTCCTCTTTTCCATGTTTACCTCATTCTCCTTTTCAACGTTCTTCTCCCCACCAGGTACCTATTATCAATTTCAATTCAATTTCACCCTCTTTGTTGTTAATTGGTTTTTGTTTATGTTACGTACATACAAATCATGCCACAACCACTTCTGTCATGTTGGTGGATTGATGCATATGTTTTAATTTATTTTTTTCTTCTATAGAACCATATGTAAATCATCGGGATTCAAGAGATGTGGTTGAAATGGAGAAAAGCCTCCAGTGTTTTATGCGATACGAAAGTATCACTTAAGTTGAAGGGAATTTTTTACAGAACAATTGGAAGACCGGAACTGAATGTTGAGCGGTGAAGCACCAACACAAGAGTAAAATAAGCATAGCATAGATGAGGATATTGTGTTGGATGTGTGGTAAAACTAAATGGTATAGGATAAGAAATGACAACATTAGAGAGAGTTGGGTTAGCACATATAGTAGACTTAGGTGGTTTGGGCATGTGGGAGAAGACATGTAGATTTTGTAGTAAGAATAGTATATCAGATGGAGGATACTCGATCGCTAGAGACAAGAAAAACTAGAAAAACAATAAGAGAAATATGGTTTTTGACATAACACTATGGTGTAATTTTATCCATGTAACTGACCCTACTTAGTGGGATAAAACTTGGTTGGTGTTTTTGTTGTTGTACTATGAACAACGAACAATGTCTAATAAACGTGTCAAGCGAAAACAAATCAGGAATATGTTTTATTTTCACTTGCTCAAAGCCTTGAATTGAATTGAATCTCATACGATCTGGAATTTTTCTTATTTGTATTCATCATTTTTATGAAAATAGTCTAGGGCCTATACAGTTAAATTTTTATCAGTCAGTTAATGATACAGTTAACACATGTTAAATACTAATTAATGACTATATGCATAATTGTTTAATCTCGAAAACTGATGATGTTACAAATGACTTGTACTATTATTTTTTCTATTTTCTGTGAAATTGAACTTCCAATGAACCAATTTATTTGAATTTTCCATTTGAGTAATAACTCTAGGATTAGTCCATATTATACTGTTACTCAAAATTGTTTGGCGTTGTATCTTTGAGTATAGCTTTATTTACTTTTCCTCTTACATGCTTTCTTTTCATTTAATATTCAGTTGAGCTTTTCACGACGGTTGTTTGTCAACCAAATAAATGGTTCTCGGCTACGGATATCCACTAAAGGTAGCTTGCTTATTTATTGGTTGGTCCACATTCTGCATTAAGCTTCCAACTCAATCGCGCATATCTTCAAAAGATGTACCAAGTTTGATATGAATGATTACTTGCACATTTTTTTCAATAAATCTGTTGTAAAAATTTGGAAATATTTTAGCGTAACTTGCAACCTACACCTTTGAATTCTGGCCTGTATGTGGATTAGGCCTTAGAGGCTATTGACCGCTGAACATCACACTTTGTCAAAAAAAATCCTTCGTTAAAATAATCATGAATTATGGTAATGTTTGAACATTAAAATACTGAACGATAGCATTTAAGAATAGGTTGCATTTGCAATTTCCCCACTATTTTTGTTGTTGTAATATGACAGTTCCATAAATGTATAATCATTAGCTTGATGGAGGTTGTTTTTGCATAACGTGTGAAGTTCACAGTGGTCATAGCACAATTCAAATCTTAAGGGTTTGTCTGCACATGGATCCAAGTTGAAGGGTGTAAGTTACAGTTTGCCCAATATTTTATATGCACTCCATTGGATATGTCTTTGTTAACATTGTGTTTTTTTTGTATTAGTATCATGGTTAGACAAATCATGCCAGTTTAAGTTTATAAACAGAAGGCCACAGTTAAAAGGAAGGTTCCAGAAACAACAAAATGCTCTTTTTGTTGTCTCTGAGGATCAGTCACAAAACAATGAGCTCGAAATACCTGCTCCAGTGCCAGAAAACAACAATAATATTGCTCAAGACATCTATCCTGCTAGCAACCCATCTTTTCATTTATCAGGAAGTGATGGAAAACCAGGTTTCATATCATTTTATAACCGCCCATACAGAAGAGATAGTGAGATTCTTTTATTGAATTCAGAGAGGAGTCAAAACAGCATATTGTGGTTTGTGGGCCCTGCAGTCCTTGTGGCTTCTTTCATTTTTCCTTCACTCTATTTGCGTAAATTGCTTTCAATCATTTTTGAGGACTCATTGTTAACAGGTAACTTTTCTTCGGAATAATTAACTATTTTGTTTGTTTGTTTTAAGTATTTGGTGCTATATTTCCTTGTCTGCTACAATGTGCACAACTTACTATTTATTAGAATACACAGAATACACCCATTAGTTTTTATGAAGGAGTATTTTAGCAACATCCACCTTAGGGTGTATTTAACAAATGTTTAGTTAACACTTGCTAGCATACATACTCCTAAAAAATGAGATAGTATATTCTAGCAAATGCATATAGGAGCTGCTTACTTACACCCACTTATTTTTTAGGAGTATTTTAGTAACATGTATTTAATTGTTTTTTTAGTTATAACTTGTGAAAATACTCCTAAAAAGCTAGTTAGTATACAATTGCAAATCCCTTTATTGTTTTCTGCCATACGGATGCACTCCATGGTAAGTTAGTAGCATCTTCTTTTATCTGTATTGACTAAGCATCTGATGATGAAAACCTGTGGAGAAAAGAGAAATTGAATGTGTTTGGGACTATTGTTAGGGGATGATGCCAGGGAAGACATCTTGCATGTTCATAAATTGAATATGATGCTCATTGGTTGACTTGGAACTATTTGTTTCTTCACCAAATGGATGACTTCAATCATTGGATCATTGGGCAGAAATGGAGATTGATTTATACTGACACATAATGGATGATAAATTTTCCAACTTAAATATCAATGTTCAACAAAACATTTACAAAAATTGAAATTGGATTAGTAATTTAAGATATTTGTTGAGTTTCATGGGAAGAGTTTGTAATTAGCGTAGTTATGCTAGGACATTGGTAGTTGTGACTTGTGAGATTATATATTCTCTAGCACTGAAATTTTCAATTCCTTGCTCTACATAATAAGTTTTATGATGATTTCTTTCTTAGCTCTCAATTGTGTTGTCTTCTTTGAACCCAAACTCTAAAATATCTTCTTTGTTCATCTCCAGATTTCCTCATATTATTCTTCACAGAAGCAATTTTCTATGGTGGTGTTGCTGTATTTCTTTTTCTGCTCGACCATTTACGGAGACCCATACAATTAGACACTGCAACAAAAAATACTGATACACTGCCCCCTCAACTGGGACAGAAAATCTCTTCTGTTGCTACTCTGGTACTTAGTCTTGTCATTCCCATGGTCACTATGGGTTTGGTCTGGCCATGGACTGGCCCTGCAGCCTCCGCAACTCTTGCTCCGTACCTGGTTGGTATAGTTGTCCAATTTGCATTTGAGCAGTATGCTAGATATCGGAAGTCACCTTCATGGTCTGCAATTCCATTAATCTTTCAAGTAAGAACAATCCAATTCTCAGTTTGTCTTCCTGGTGAAAAGAATGAACATAATAAAGTAGATTTATCCAGTTTTACCTAATTGTTTGTCTAAATTCATATTTTGATAATCTGAGCTTATAAATTGTTATATTTAATTCAGCTTAGTTCTCTATCTTTTCTTGGATTGATTCTTGGATTGAATAAACTAAAACATTTCAAATACTTCTATGATAACTTTTTTCAAATTTCATATAACAAATTATTAAGTTGTTATTTACAGGTGTATAGGCTGCACCAACTAAATAGAGCAGCACAACTGGTGACAGCTTTATCATTCACAGTTAGAGGAGCTGAGTTGACCTCACACAACATGGCTATAAACAGCTCTTTGGGAACCCTTCTAAATGTCCTACAATTCCTTGGTGTGATTTGCATCTGGTCCCTGTCAAGCTTCCTCATGAGATTTATACCTTCTACTTCCAACCCGATGCAGTGAAGTCCAGAATTTCTTGTGAAGTTTGTTAACAGTGTCATCTTACATATCAAAGCACCCCGTACTTCATCTTTGGGCAGATTCTGTACATGTAGTTGGGATATTTTTTGGTGTAAACTCTTAACTCTAATTGGACATCTACTAATCTTCTGACTCGCTTAGATTATAAATGATGTTTTCAGGAATTTGTAATTGAGGATTTTGGATACTGGAAAAGCAAATGAAGGAGTATTAATAGTTTTACTTCTGCATGTGGCACGCGTGTGTTCTGAATGATGTGCTTGTTTTTCTTAAGTATATGCTCATAATTATGGGGATCAAAACCCCTGACCACTTGATTAAGGGGTCAAGTCCCTTACCACTTGGCTATATTTATTGTTGATTGGATTCAAATTTTGCTTGGTATAAGAATATCATTTGCAAGGGCATGCTTTGGTGCAACGGTAAAGTTGTTGTCATAGATTCAAACAACCTCTTGTGTAAAAAATAGGGTAAGGTTGTGTGCAATACACCAAAATGTTGAGACCCCTTCCTGAACTCTGCGTATGCGGGAGTTTTAGTGCACCGGACTCCCCTTTTATAATTGTGAGTAAAATATAAGTAAATTTTTAAGCATTTATTTTTTTAGGCTTTTTCTCTTCGTGAACCTTTAATATTCAATTTACTTAAAAAATTCAATTAAAAGTAAGTTTAATTTATAAAAATTGTACGTATAAAAAAGTTACACATACGATTTTTTTATTTATTAAGGAATACGATTATATATTAATATTGCCACATTATTTAACAAATATGACAAATCATCCTAAAAAAAAAACTATGACAAATCAAGTAAATAATAGTCATGTGTTTTTCACTGATTAAATTTTATTTTTTAGATAATTTTCACTAATTAAATGATGTATGTACAAAACTTGTTTAAAGTAACAAAGTATCGAAGGTATTATGGTTTGCTTCCCCACTTGGAATAACAAGTTCATGTTTGTGGAATGGATTAAAAATATTATTAAGCAGGGAGATAATGAAACAAATATGGCAATTTGCAATGAGATTTGGTTTGTTAAAATATAAGATATATTAGTGGAGCAAAAATCATAGGGGTTATAGCCACTTTGGTCCTTGGATGTATAATGAGTAGTCACAATAGTCTTTCAATATATCAAAATTTGAAAATAGCCATCGATTGTGCATGGTTAGTCAAAATAATCTCTAGAATAATATCTCAATTATTTACACACATTTTATCCCTAGATAATCACACATACACTTTACACCTAATTTTTTTTTGTCATTTAAATTGTTTACTTTTTATTAAATGTAGTTTGTAAGTCCTCGTAAACTTAACTCAGTTGGCAGAGACCATAATACATGCAAGGTTCGAGTTTCAAACCCCGGCCACCACAAAAAAGAATATCGTTTGTAAAAATTTACAATGTCGATGAATCATAATCAATTTTAAAATAATACTAATAATTATGAATCAAGTCAAACATTTATTGATTTAATTCCTAAAATTGAAAATCCACGTAGGGACGAGATGTCTCATTTTCGTCAGATTTCTTTACTCGGGTGCATGTATAAAGTTTTGACACAGATTGAGGCAACATGATAGTCATTGGTAGTGTTACTTCAGATTTTCAATTAGCTTTTGTGAAGGGTAGACAAATATTGGATGATATTGTAATTGCTGATGAGGTGGTGGATAATGCAAAGTATAAAATGAGCTTATTTGATTTAAAATTGATTTTTAAAAAGATTTGTGATTTTGTTGAGTGAGAGTATTTGGATGTTGTGATGCTTAAGATGATTTTTTCCAATCAAGTCAAGATTGTGGATGATGGAGTGTGTCAGATGAACAACAGCGTCAACGTTAGTCAATGGCCTGACTGTTAAATTCAAAATAGGGAGGGGAGGGGTTTACAGCAACGAGATCTTATTTCTCTTCCCAGTTCCTTGTTGCAACCAAATGTTCAAATGTTATGTTGAACACTTATGTTAGTGTTGGCTTATTCACGGGCTGTCATGACTCATGAGTGTGGATTTTGATTAGATTACTGCTCTTCTCCAACACAAAATATTTGCGCCCTGCAGCCATGTTCAAATTACCCCTGCACAACTTAAGTAACGCAGAGTTACTGTTTTCGTACAAAATCCATCAGTCCATACTCCAAACACCATTTTCTTTCCCTTCACCTTCAAAAACCCAAAAAGTGCGAATTTTTGGGTCAAAATCTGTGAAGCCCCGATACTTCAAAATGGATGACGTATCGTATCCCCTATGTATCCTGCACTGATACTTCCCGATACGTATCAGAAGAGTATCCAAAGATTAAATTTTATTTTTTTAAAAAAATAATTATCCGATACTTCCCGATACGTATTAGGAGAGTATCTGATAATTATCTTACATCGATATCTGCCCCGATATTTCCAAATGAATGTTAACTAAAATAACTTAACTCTCGAGTACTGGTGTGTTCTTTTTTGGATATAGTGCTTCTTTTTTTGATCGATATAGTATAGCACTAACAATGTTCCTTTTGGATATAATATAGCACTGATGGTGTTCTTTTTGGGATATATTGTGTATGTAATTGACTAGTCATCACTCTTTTAGTCGTCAATATTATTTATTTTTATGTTGATGTGCTACGAGCCTATGACTGGTTTCTTTTGTTTGTTAATATGGTTATAATTATATTGTACATTTAATTATATAATTTTAATTATTAACGTATCCTAGCCGTATCGTATCTTGATTTTTGAAATTTTTCTGTATTGGTGCAGTATCGTATCCGTATCGTATCTCGTATCCAGGCTTCACAGGTCAAAATCCTCATCCCAAACCATTGCAAATCGTCAGGAAGCAAGTTTCTACGCTCATCAAGCATCAAATATCAGGTATTGTATCATCAAAACTCATCTCATTTTGCTGGTTTTTATGCTTGGTTCGTCTGTTTTTCGTAGGTAGTAGGGCTAGGTGCGCACTTTAACATGCGCAAGTGTTAAAGGATGCGTGACTTAAGTCACGCAGGAGTTAAGGTGTTGCGTGACTTAAGTCACGCCACTGTACAATCCTGTTTTTTTGAATATTTTGCGCCACTTTTGTTTTAGGTTAGCTTGTTCCACAAGTCATTTATTTATTCTTTGTTTGTTATTTTTTTTTATTCAATAGATATATGGTGAGATGGATGACAATGGCGGGGGTGATGAAATTGAACCGAAACCGGGCAAAAAGGAAGCTTGCGGGGATGCTTCCGTTGCTCAACACTTTTCCGACAGTTTTGGTCATGGACTCCACTTACAAAACCAACAACTACCGAATGCCGTTGTTTGAGATAGTTGGTTGCACCTCTACAAAAATGACGTATCTCGTTGGTTTCGCCTTTCTTCACTTTGAACTAGAGGATAAATTTACTTGGGCACTTACTATGATGAAAGGTCTTTTGTCCTCAAAAGACAACATGCCTAAGGTGATTGTCACCGACAGGGATGGTGCTTTGATGAATGCCGCTGGCACAGTTTTCCCTGAAACATACACCCCGACGTATTTTTTGGTGGCCGGTTATGTAATTTGGATATTTGTGGCCGTTATGTAACTAATATTATATAAATATATGAAATAAAAAATTGGTGGCCAGTTATGTCACATCAATTATTGCTCGCATTACTTTGTCTCTAATTATTCAACTATTTATGTTATCTCATATTTGTTTTTCATTATATTTTTGTGAAGTGAAACATGTCTGAAGATGTACAAGATCCAGTTAAACTTGAAGTTCGTTATGTAGATGTGAAAAAGAGAGTTTGGTTCACTGTAAACCCCACCGACAAGTTGGACGAGTTGAAGGCAAAACTTGACGACTTCTTTATCCATATTGGTTCAAATCATAGAACACGTGATGTGATAGTAAATGTGTCAGGCCTGGACTTGGGGAAGGATAAGGAAGAGGACTTCTGAAAGACCGTGTATTATCCACAACTTCTTAAAGATGGTAGCGACGTTGATTACATGTTTAGGTTAATGGTTGAGAATAACACTTTGTATCTTTTTGTCCGATCTGTTGAAGTGTAATATTTATTTAAGTGTAATAGTGTAATGTTTTCCGAATTTGTGTCTGTATTGTTGAATTTTAATGAATTCGTGTTTATGTAATTTAACGATGAATTTGGGTAATTTTGACCGTTTATGTGAGATTATGTAATTTTAGAAATTTATGGACAAATTTGTATAATTTGGATCGTTTACGTGTCATTAAGTGTGTTTAAGTGATTACAGGTCATTACCGGCGAATTTGTATAATTTGGATTGTTTATTGGTGATTATGTGATTGTGCAAAAAACAATGCTTTTGTGTAATCTTGTTAAACTGGCGCAATTCGGTTCAATTATACGCGTGTAAAGATTACGGGATTGAGTGACACACTTTGCATTGAATGCATACTAGTACAACATTAAATGTTGTACTGCTATATCAGTAGAGCGTGAGTTAACTCACGCATGTGTTAATACTTTGCGTGAGTTAACTCGCGCAGTGTTTTACATTGCGTATCTTAAGTTACGCAGTATTAGTTTACTAACGCATAGGTTTACACATGCGTTAGTTAACTAACGCATGAGTATTTTGATCAGTTTGGCTGAGTGCGAGCGAAAAGTACAAGAGCAGTAATCTTTTGATTATCGCATTTCTCATTTGCAATTTGTTGACAACAACTTGATTCATGTTTAAAGGGTTTTTTTAGTGCTATATTAAAAGTCTTGGAACTTTATTCATGTTTAGAGGGTTTTTTTTTTTTGACAAATCATGTTTAGAGGTTTCTTTAGTGCTATATTATCAAATTTACCAGACCCGTTTAATTATCTGCCTTCACATTGGGGGCAATTCATGTTGGCTTTAGTTTTGGAATCCCTTGATTGGAAGAGAAATATTCATAAAGCAGATATCTGGCCGGAAGAGTTTTATTTATGGGTGGTCGTCTTGTATTGAATCCTTACCTACGTATTTTTAATGGAGTGGGAGTGAGTAACCGTGTGTTAGTATAAATTTGTCTAGTAATACAATCAAATTTGTAATCAAAATGATAATATTTTTTATTCAAATTTGATTTTTCTAGAGGAAATTAGACAATTAACATGTAAATATAATGACATTTTATTCAAATGTTGAAACATAATTATAATTAAATCAATAGTGTGAAAAAAATATTGTAGGAGTTCCCGAACCCCAAGAACTATAAACGAGTTCTAAGGAACTAAAAACTCCTAATAATTTATATAAGCATTGCCAGAGGGATCCACTTGACACATATGTATTGAGTCTGGGATTAATCAAGTAAGCATGCTAAAGGGTTTAATAATGTAAATTGATTTTATTTTTAATTATTGGTAACTGTATGGCATACAGTGTAAATTGAATTTTTACCACATACAAATCTATACATAAAATAAAATTGTCCTTGGAAAATCTTAAGCATTCAATTTGTAATACCTATGGGCTACGGCTGCCACATTCGGTGTACACAAATCTATCTACAACGCTTTTCGACAAATTATAAGATGCACGGTTAAAATATAAGAAAAAGTCTTCTTTTACAATGAAAACAGAAAATCTGATCTGAGAATATCATATCCAGTTTTTTTTTTTCCGCACCGGTTTCCGACCCCACCATTGGTGGGCGACGAATCTAACGTGTGTAAAGGCATGCGCACTAGCCAAGCGTTATTCCCCTGAGAATCGAGCCCGTATTCCCGGGATACGTCTTTGGAAGGAACTCCTTGCCACGGGAGCCCAAGCAACTTGGTTGTACGTAAATATAATCAAAGAAACCTTGCGTCAAAAAATTAAAAATCAAAGAAACCTAATTCAAATCAACCTAAAATATAGCAGAATCAGATAATTGGGGCCATAAATCTACAAATCTCACACTAATTTACAAAAAAAACAAAATGAGTGGGGCTCATCTCTCTCTAGATTGGACACCCTATGTTTTCGGTAAAGTGAAAAAACAAAACGAAGTTTACCAATTATAGAAAATAAAAAGTGATCCGTAAAGATTATAGAATATGCTTTTCTGGGTCATTTTCAACAAAAAAATCAAAAGTCAAATCTAAGCCTTTTAGATTAGAAAAGTAAAAAGGTACCCACGTTAGCACGTAGCCAATTACGTGTTTGTGCATATTCTTTCATATAGCTGAAAAACAGTCAAAGAGAACAAGATCTAAACAACTATTAAGAAAAAAAATGTACGCTTTCAATCTGAATGAGGTTAATGGAATCATGGAAGAACCAATCACAAAAACCTCTAAATTAGTATTGAAGCAGCTTAAAACACACAAAGGTGCTAAAAAACTTAAATTCAATTTGTGCAAAAGATGGCCGTCATACCCACTATGTATGTCGCATGCGGATGGAATTTTGCAACCATAGAACAACATAATAATAATAATAAAACAAAGATATAGTTATCTTAATAAAAAAAAAAACATGTAAAGCATTAGAAAAAAACATTCAAAGACTTAAACCAGAAAACAAAAGAAAAGACATAAAAACAGAAAATAAGGCAAAAAGAATGGAGGGCAACAGATCTAAAAGACTAAGACAGAAGGATAGGATGTGTTTGTGTGTTGATGATAAGAGAAGATGGGTTTTTATAGAGAGAGAAGGTGGCTACAATTAGGGCTACGTATTGTTGCCGCGGCACCGTTTGCAACTTTGTAATAGTTTGTTAGTTGGGTAGGGTTGTTGGCAACGGGTCGGGTAAGATGGCCAAAATAATTTATTCATCAAAATAATCTACCAAAAACAATAAAAATAATATACATATTTCCAAAAAAAAAAAAATACACATACATTCAAATGGTATACTCAGTGGTTTGGTTGAATGCGTATATGATACACTTATATGATGTTAGTGTAAAATTAGATGCATGCTCTTTTTGTTGTTTCAATTTTTTTTTAATGAAACTTGTTTATAATTATATTAAGGGTTAAACAAGTTTTCATCCTTAAAACATTATCAACTTTTTGTTTTTCATCCCCATAAAAAAGAGTGACATGTTTTTGTCCCGACAAAATTTTCGTATTCACTATTTTAGTCTTTGTTGTTAAGTTGATGTGTATTTTTTAATGGTTTTTTTGTATATATATTAAGAATATTATAAAAAGTTCCTCTGAAAAAATGAACTCAAAATTATTTGTAGGTTGAAATTTTCGGTATTTTTATCTTGAACTTTTGAAATTTAAAAAAATTTATATTGTTAAGATGTTCTTAATTTTTGTAAAAAAAATATAATGTTCTAGATATGTCTGCAAAAAATTATTTAAAAATTTAAAATTATGAGGATAATTAAACAGTTTTGAAATGGGTTAATATAAAATATGAATAATCCAAAAGAATAAGTTAATTAGGCAAAATCTGTAAATAAATCTAGTAAAATCAAATTGATCATGACTTAAGTCATATCTCATCCACGTTTTGAGACCAACGTTAATGATTAAAATTTAAAAGAGTAAAAATCACACATATGATACACAAAATTTTTAGAAGCAAATGAGAAATAACAAATCAAAATCTTAATTCGGACAATCAAACTAATTTCATATGACTAATAGTCGATCAAGCAAGATCTACAACTTTTAACTTCAACCATCTACGAGGAAAAAAGATTTGATAGTCTTCGCCATCATTAAGTTTCATCCAGAACTTCAACATGTCCTACAAACACAATTTTCTTTGCAAAAATTAGCTACTTTTCTGAGATTGATCTCAACATATAATAATTATTGTTTACTTGTGAACTTGCTCATAACCTACATAAAGTTAACTTACATGTAACATTAAGACGAGGTCCTAATACGTCTGATTTATAACAAATAAAAAAACTTTACTTACATGTAACGAAATAATTGTAACGTTTTAAATATGATAAAAAGCTAGATCATATTTTCAAGTTAACTCAACAATAAAAGACGTTGTCTTAATCCTTTTAGTACCATACAATTTTAAATTGATTCTAATTCAACAATAAAATTTTAAATAACTGAAAGCAATCCTTTTGTATAATTTGTTTAATGAATTTTGCATAGAGCACACCAAAAAAGCAATTCAATAAAGAAGCCAAAACAAAACTTAATTGCTCATAGGCCCTGATATTCCATAGTTTTACATGTACAGAAGGTGGTTAGTCTTAGCTATGCTATCATTTACTTGCACAGGATGCCTAAAAACTTGGGGCAAAAACACTACTGGGTTATACAAAGACGGCAGGATCTAAGACCATGTGATCCTTTAACGTGCCCGTAAAACTGTTTTGCCCCGGACTACAAAAGATTGAGCTATAGATACAACATTACTTCTACAAATGAAAAAATTGATGAGAAAGAGTTACAGCTACACTACTACTCGTCTTTCACGTCTAGTGAATGCAGTTCAGCTAAAAGCCGATCATATTCAAGCCGGGCTTCCTCTATTTTACTTCTAAGCTTCGTCACCTGCACAATCATAACCACTTCTCTTAGATCAGTGATACAAAACTTCAACCGTACAATTTATCGATGAAGGTTTGTGTATCTTCTTTTCTATGTCATTATTTTAGGGGTGGATAATTTGGAATAATTCATTTTAATGCAGAATCCAAAGAATTCCAGTACTCAAACATTACCTTTAAATTAAGTTCTTCCCCTCTCTTTTCAAATTCCAAACAACTGCAGGGAAAAGAATACAAATAAGATATATAGCTACCATTTCTAATTCTAAATAGGAGAAATAAACTGAGTTGGGTAAGTGTTCTGAAATGGAAAATGAAACCAATCCAACTAGTAAAACAATAGTATTCTCTACAATCAAGAATTATCAGACCAACATTAATTAGAAATATACTCACTTTGCATGTAGTTTCTTATTTTCTTGCATCAATGTTATAGTCTCTGGGTTAACTACCTGGTCTGCAGGAGTTGTGGTGATCTACATAAAATGCAAGGGTTAAGTGGCATTAAATATGTTACAGTGAATGATTGCAAGAATCAGAAGTACAGGGAAATCAAGTAAATTAAAATGGGCAGTTGCTCTCTAGAGTACTGAGGAAAACATTATATACACCAAACAAAGACAGTAAATTGGAAAAGATGCAGTGTGTGTATCAATAAAAGTACAACTTGGTACTATAAAGCTCCAACCATGGTGGGGCCCAAGATAGGTCAGAGACACTGTGGGTCTATGTCTCTATGATAAATAGTCTTTCGTTGCACTTTCAATCCCGTTCGCCTGCCTTCGACTAATGTTTATCAATAGTCATAGCAGAATTGACTAGAAACTAAATGTCCTGTTGAGTTGTCACATAAATCTGCTCTATCTCATTGTTATACAATGAAGAACTAAGGATTCATTTGGCTTGAGAAAACATTATTCGTTTACATTTTTAATTGGCAAAATTGCTCATGCAGTCTTTTAAATTGTTGCACGGACACTTCTGATTGAAGGCATGTCCCAGTGCCCGACATGTATCGAGTCCGACACGGACATTTGTGATTAATTGAATTATGTCATTTTCTCAAAATTTTATCTGTGTCGACATGTCTGTGTCCAGTGTCTGTATCCGTGCTTCATTTAATTTATTTAATTCTACTGGATTAATCTTTTTAAGTTTTTATTTTTACAACTAGGTCCTTTGAGTCTCTTAGATTTGGTTTAACTCTACTTAAAAAAAGCTGCATGGCAATTACAGTGGTGATGTGTCTGTAACATTGTTATGTGGCAAGTCCAAGTAGACTTTCTACATTTTTAAATTAATTTTTTTATTAATAATTAAAAACCCCAAATTAATTACGGTCCTTTAAAGTTTAAACCCATTCAAATTTGAGGCCTCTTCAATCATCTTCACCTTTCCCACCACGTGTAATTCAATACAACCCTGAACCTGGATCTTCTAATGGCCGCATTATCATGATTTTGTTGCTGGCCTGAATTCGGCAACCACAAGGATGTTGATCGTTTTAGCATTTAGTAATGATTTGACAGATGCAGCAATATTCACTCGGGGAATAGATAATGAATTAGGAATTTGCTTTGAAGTTACGACCAATTTCAGGTCGCATGTTCATAGTTAGTAGCAGTACATTCAGTACAAGGTGCCCAACAAAACTCCAAGGTACCAAAGAATTTTCCTAAAATATATGAATTTTTATGGAGCTTAATTGTACTTGCCACATAACCACCATAATGGCCAGATGGGCTTTTTTAAATGGAGTTAAACAAAATCTCAAAAAAGGACAACACCGTGCATGTTATGATACATTGCCACATAACCACCATTAGAGAATAGACACATCGGCACCATAATGGCCAGATGGGCTTTTTAAATGAAGTTAAACAAAATCTCAAAAAGAGGACAACGCCGTGCATGTTATGATATATAAAGGATTTAGTTTGGGATAAATATATTTTAAGGACTAATCCGGTACAATTAAATAACATAAAAGGACCACAGAAACAACTTTGCCATATTTAATTACAAAATGGTCACATTGTTTCTTGTTTTCAAAGGTTTGAATGGAAAACAAGTGATACACCAAAAAAAAAAAATATTAGTCGTGGTTTAATGTACAAATCTTTGAAAACATGAAACAAGTGAAAAACAATATGGCCGTTCTGTAATTAAAATTCAAAAGTAAATGACAATAGAAAACATTATTTAAACCATACAGACTATAAAATGTTTAAGAACACATTTATATGAAAAACTTGCTTAAAATAATATGTACGAACAAAATAAAAATTCAAAATAATGACCAAGAAACCAATACATACCTGTTTCTTCTGACTGAAACCAGTACCAGTTACACATTCTTCACTTGCATGCTTTTTTCTATTCTGAAGATCTATCAATTCATCTGTCTTCCTCTTATTATGATATTCTGAACAACAAAGAAGAAACATTAGTTTGATGAAATTGGATATGCTGGTGGTGTCACAGAAGCAGTTAACTTGCTCGGATCTGCTATGAGGGTTCATGTTGTTTTGTTCAGAATTCCAATATGCTATATTTCTATTTCTATTGAAAACAGGAGGAACTTTTATTTTGTAAGAACGGTTATTCCATACCAAGTGATTTCTGCAATGGTGGATGTGATTGGGTAACTGGAGTTTGAGGCTTAGCTGCCGGACGATACCCAATAAGTCTACAATGAGTATCCCTGCAAAAGTTTTACTTGAACATGTCAGATATTAATGCTTAAAAATAATAAAATTATTTACTGGTAAAATGGCTTTATAAGTCCTTATAGTTTTATTAAATCTTTTACCAAGTCCTTATACTTTGGGGGCTCATTTAGTGACCATGGTATGATAGCAAGGATCGTTAATTAAATTAGTTAGATAAAAGTAGGACATGATATGAATTTGATAAGCTTATCACATCTAATGTTTAATGTGCACCCGAAAATCCACCAAATATGTGGCAGTAATAATAAAAGTAATTAGTCCAACAGTGGTGGTGGTAATAAGAGAATGATACCACGGTAGAGGTGGTGGTAGAGGGTGTTGAATGACAGTGTGTCGAGTGAAAGCTTTTGGGGAGAGGAGGCAATAGTGTGTCAGTGGCAGATGATAGGGATTTCAAGCTAACATAGGATGCCTAGAAGTGGCAGTGGAGGGTGTCAGGAGACAATGACAGTGAAGGTGTCGGGAGACGGTTAAGCTGGTGGTGGAGGATGCTGGCCAGTAGGTGCCACCATGAGAGAAGGGAAAGAAAAGTAAGAGCGGAAAGTTAGGGCCGGTAAGGTTGAAAAAGTGTGAAAAGACTATCAAATGCTAATCATTTCCAACCTAACACTTGCTTTAGGGTAAGATTTACATTAATGAGCACGATAGGATACCATTGCCTTAAGGAACTATGGATTACTTCTTATCTTTCTTATCCTGGACATCAAAACAACCCTGAAGGTTTTATGCAGAATTCTGATATTTTAAATTTTAAAAGCCCTATTAATGTTGATAATTTCTTAACGTAGCTGAGTTATCCCTTATACTTCATTCAAAATTCATATAAGTTCATATAAAGTCTAATAATGATGGTTGGAGATTAGGGGCCCAATTAAAAATTATCAAAAGCATGAGGACACTATTAAAACTTTTAAACTAATTGAAAAATCAATATTTTAGAAGGACTTGTGTGAAAGTTAGACCTTATTTTTCAAAAAATACGTGTATTGCTATTTAACAACTAATCCAAATCAAACACTAGCATGTTTCAAAAGTAGAGAATATGTGAGAGTCAGACAAGATATGGGAGCGGGACAAGCATAAATGAAGAATGCAAGTAAAAACACTTCACCAGTATTCCCATGTCATCGACTTCAATCGGGCTTCTAGCTTTTGAAACAGTGAAGTTTTCTCAAAATCTTGTTTATCATGAGTTGGCTCAACAAAATCCGCTTGCATGACACCTATCACAAGGTTAACATGGTTGGGATCCATAATTTACAGATTCAGTATATCTATAAGAGTTGTTATTTTGCCACAAAATGGATGAACAAAATTCGACAACAATTTGGATGGTTGGTGCAGTTCAAATATATGGTTAACTACATTCGCAACTCATCAACCAACCACAAAACACAATCTTGAATGTCGTTAACATTAACCAAAATTTGCAGGCGTATATTTGAAAACCTGAAAATCATGTATATTTAAATATAATTTACAGTTATAATGGATATCATGCATACTTGAACACCTGAAATCATGGTTAATTACGTTGCATGGCCAATGAATTGTTACACCTTGTTATATTCATTAACCATCCACTGAACGTGATTAACCACGTTTAAATTGTGTTAACCATCCAAATTGCTCTCGATTTTTGTTGTCAAATTTGTGTCAAAATATCACTTTTGTATCTATAAACGTCAACCAGAACTTGTCATTGCACAGTAACGAGTTACTCACCAACGACTCCTCTGCCTCTACTGTCTTGATATCTTACAACGTGCCAAAATGGCTGAAATATTGAAAAGGAAAAGGCAGCAATAGTATTAGCGAGAGTGGAGGGAAAAAGGACACAATACATATGTTTACAGAGAGAAAGAAACTCAAGTAAATTGATAGTGCTAAATTTGAATTTTACTTGCCAAGTAATTAATACTGTGAGCATTCAGAATTCGAAGCAACTTATAAATTATAATGTTTGTTTTAAAACTTCAACAAGAATATTGAAAAAGTGAATGGAAATAAATTCCATCACTTCTTGGGTGCCTTCCGCTTTAAAAAGATGATTTTTATGGTGAAAGGTCTTTTCTTTGATCTATTATCAAACAAAATTGGGTTCGAGGCATTTCTTTTGTGCTCAATACATGGCTTCTTTACAGGCATCTTCTCAATAAATATGCAGAGATAGAAAAGTAATTTTGTTTGAGTTACTTTTATGTCTTCCTGCTCATCGGGAGTTTGTGTTTCTGTTTCTTTATAACACTTATCTTCCAATAATATTTGATGTATCAAATCAAAAATAAATACAACATATTAGTTTTAATTGCATGCTTTGTTACCAAACAATATATTCTAACCACTGTCAGTCAACCATGCAAACCTTCCTATTATAGTCTTCCAACTAAAACCATCATCCGGTCATCATTAAAAAGTAAGGGCTCTTGAATTTAAGGGACGGGTTCTAATTTGCTCTACTTGTAGATGTTTCACTACAATTTCTAATCAATTACCATTTCTTTTCCATGACATTTGATAACAATTTTTTTATAAGCAAAATGTCGCTTTGACAACAAATGTGTAGGTTAGTTTCTCAGAAAGTTCCAGGTGCAAGTTGCCAAAATGCAAAAGTGAACTATCTATAGTACTAAATTATGGGGAGGGGCGACCTAATACCTATATATGCCCAAATTCTAAAACTATTTATAGCCGTGTTATAACTACTAATGTTGGAATATTTAAGGGTGATAATTACCAGTATCAGCCGATGTTTGTGATATACATTGAAACCATGGATGTTGACATGAGGGGCTTCCTTAAGAAATCCAATTGTAACAAAAAGTTCCTACACGTTAATACAAATGATAATATTAATAATTTGAAGAAAAAAATGGGAGAACTATAGCTAGAATAAGACAATCGTTGCTTGACAGCACACGAAAACTGATCCTCTCAATTGATATATATTATATAATGAAAAACATTTCAAACGTTTGAAATAACCTCTACAGCTCCACCACCACATTGTGGTGTATACTTGACAAATTCAACAAGTTTAAGATCGTCGGCAATGCTATGTGGCTTCACAGCTTGCCCTCTCAATATAATTTGGAAAGTTTGTGGTAACCGCAAGTACAATATGGAAAGGTACACCTGTGCAGCATGAGAAAATTAGACTCAATAAAATTCAACCTTCAAAACAGACACATAGGTACAATTTTAATAACTCAAGCATACACGTAACGAGTAGCGAAATCGATTAGCAATATGTTCCTCCTGGATTCGCTTCCATGCAGGTTTTTTACCGATCTTCTTGATATCCCAAGCAATACAAATATCCTGCATGAGAATAACTCCCCATGAGAAAGGACAATTTCAACACAGAGCTAAAAAGAAAACTAGTAAAATGAAAATACAACCTTGGGATCTGTATCAAAATTTAACTCTGTAATCCCTTCATCATTGAGCCACAAATTGTAGACGATAACTTTAGTGCCGTGAGATCCCATGTTATCAAACTGCAAGAGCAATGAATATAGTGAGTCAAGACAGTCTGTAATAGTATAGACGAGTATCATAAATTTATATGCAATGTACTAATGTTATAAAGCTAGCTTCGAAAGTATAGTTGCTGGTTGAGCAACTGACTCTGCCACCTAAGTTTAACAGTCAGTGTTTGGAGAGTTTAAAGCACCCTCAAATGAGCCCTAAGGACTGTATACTCCTTCATTCCTCAAGATCTTACAGATCCAAAGAATTTTCTCAATGCAATTCCTATTGTTCTACAGTCATTCTCTTTTGATTTCGCACGAAGAGTCTTGATGGTGCACGAGAAAATGGACTCAATAGTTCTTGTTGAGAAGCTTTGCTCAAACTACAAAATTGGCAGAGAGGGAAGATGAATGGTCATAGAACTCCACAATGACGTGATTGCCCAGTGTTCGACAACATAGGCCTCAACAGAACCCACAACAAAACAATTTTAACCGTCAGAATTCAACACCAGCCCTTACACAAACTCAAATTCCATGGCAGAACTTTAACAAAATCCACCACCCATATGGCCACATCAACATCCATGTCAAACATTTGCCTTGTACATGACCATTTGTGCCTCGACAAAATCCACCACCCACTGCCTGTGTGATTAACTCAACTCCGGCAACAAATGGGTTTTCACACAATAAAACAATTATAATTTGACATTCTAGATCATAGAATCGCAGTAATAAGACAGGACAGGTTCAAGAAGGAACAAGAGTGAAAACAATAGGTATCAAACCAGACAATAAATTCATGATGCTAACAAAGAAAAAAACTAGTATGCTAATCATTAGTATTTTCCAAAAGAGAGAACCAATTAATTATAAGGGGGTGGAAGAGGAACATAAAAACTGACTTGTTTCAGAAGATCTGCTTCTGATGAATATGGTGACCAGCGCAACAGCAATGATAAATTCGCCTTAAAATGTTCTTTTCCATTTAACATATCCAATGATCCAGTTGATGTATTAAACTCGTAATTCACCTGAAATTGACAAGATTGGTTTAATGATGTCAATTGAAACTACTATAATTTTCAGTATAGACAAATTTATCAGCTGAAGAAATATACAAACAATGCATCAAATCATCATCTAAAATACCCCTTTTAGTGTTCAGGCCTGTTAAATTCAACTTTATATAGAAAGAATGAGAGTGGCAAGTATCAAACTATTGACTGCTTGGCCACAAAGGCTTTGATACCCTATCACGAAGCTAAACCAAGACATTCTAAAATACCAAGTTTGACGCATTCTATATTTAATAGTCATAATGATTGACGAGAGGAAAATATAGGAAAGTGAGCCCAGCAATATCTAGGATAACATTACTAAGCTGATAACATGTAAGTATCCAGAGAAATGCATGTGCACGCACATACATACTGCCAATCAAAAGAGGGTGAAAAACAAATCACACAATAGTTGCCTTCTATAATATATAGTCTGGGAGCTACTACTATCAGTAATGGCAAATTGCATTTCAATGAGTGTTCAAGAAAGGAAAACCATAAAGAGAAAAAGGTTCCGGCTAAGAGAATAATCTCTAGCCCCTGACAATTTGGTCAACAATCAGAATATCCTGTACATTCTTTCTCCCTTCCTATATAACAACTTATTATCTCTCTGTTCCCTTCCCGTCCTACATGAACATTGGGCCTTACAAGATAGCCTTGAGCCTTCAATTGTAGACTTGTAACACATGTTGTTCATCCAACGGCTCATTGATGGTAGAAATCAGATGTTTGTCAGGTATAATTACCTTGTTTAATGCCCAATAGCCCACACACATCCTCCAAGTCCCATCCTTCTTTTTGACACGAGAGAAAGGACGGGTACTATCTAAGTTTGCCCTCTGCCAGAAACTTATTGAGTTGTAAAGTGATGGCACGACCATGGCATCTGTGCAGTGAAATAGATGAATGCTTACTAAGGATGTACTCAAGCGCTTTTTCTTCAAAAACTAAGTATATCCTTGCTGTACTATTCTTGGCAGGTATTCCTCTCCATTTTCA
>Ga0228711_1001638_pt1 | contig 33374 bp, 14 predicted proteins | sample MedpolnodulmetaG_2_FD_177996 | JGI IMG/M metagenome (GOLD analysis project Ga0228711, IMG submission 177996) | Root nodule microbial communities from Medicago polymorpha collected in Santa Monica, California, United States - brown nodules | ecosystem: Host-associated > Plants > Roots > Nodule... | reverse complement strand
ATTACTATATGAATGCATATGTTGAATTAACATGATGATTATATGATGTTGCAATTAAATGATTTACTATTACATGAATGTTTATATGTTGATGAACTATGATATGAAATGCATATGTTGAATTAACTTGATGAATATCTATGAGATTATGATATTGGAGCTGTACGTTGTTGTTGACGTTGTCGTTGATGTCTTACGTTGTTGTTGATGTTGTCAATGTTGTTGATGTCGTCAAGTCGTTTATGCACTTTCATCAGTTTCTATTCCTAAGACTATTCAGAAAGCACTCTTCCATCCAGGGTGGAGACATTCCATACTTGATGAAATGTCAGCTTTAGTATCTAATCATACTTGGGAACTTATTCCACTTCCTTCTGGGAAATCTGTTGTTGGTTGAATATGGATATTTAACGTTAAGGTGGATCCTTATGGACAAGTAGATCGATTGAAAGCTCGCTCAGTGGCAAAGGGATATACTCAAGTTCATGGTCAAGATTACAATGATACATTTTCTCCAGTTGCAAAGATGGCATCTGTTTGTCTCTTTTTGGCCATGGCTGCCATGGCACGTTGATCTCTATTTCAGTTGGATATTAAGAATGCATTCTTGCATGGTGACTTGGGGGAGGAAATTTACATGGAGCAACCTCCTGGGTTTGATGCTCAGGGGGAGTGTAATCTCGTATGCAAACTTCATAAGTCTTTGTATGGTTTGAAGCAATCACATAATATCTCAATATAGGGGTTATTTGAATTTTGGTCTCTGAACTTACTAATCCTTTCAAATATGACCTGCAAATATTAATCATTTAAAATTTAGTCTCTCAAACTAGTTAATGACGGCCGCATCACTAATCTGATGAGGTGGCACTGCTGATTGGTTAAGTGGCATGTTGAGTTAGCAAAATTTAGTGTGAGCAGACAAAAATACCTTTGGCTTCTCAGACAAACACGAAGGACAATTATACCCCTCTCTTCATCTTCTCTTGAATTTGAAACATGAATTGGGGAATTTTGGTGTGAACAGACAAAAATACATACGGCTTCTTAGACAAACTCGAAGGACAATTTATACCCCTCTTTTCATCTTCTCTTGAATTGGAAACACGAATTGGAGAATTATGTAACACCCTAATTCCCAACGTTGATTTAATAAATAACGCGAATAAATTTAAACAAAAATGATGTTACACATACTCATCAATCATTCATTCGAATAATAAATAATACGTCATATTTCATAATGCGGAAAATACTTCAAAAATATTTCATAAAATGGAGTCTGGTTCTCAATCGTCATTGTGAAAAATATCATAATGATTTCAAATGCTTAAGATTCCTAAAATTAAACATTCAACGTTTGACCCCAACCCTAGTGTTACAGATCAGAGCGCGTGATTATTTGACTACATAAATAATTAGATGATAGCTACGAAATTATATCTCTGTTGCCACCTTCTAAACGTCTTGCAAACTAGAGCTCCTCGTCCTGAGTGTCTGTACCCCAAGTGTACAGACACCATAATACACAACAACAACAAAAGGGTGAGAATATTCACTGTAACATATATTGGGATACATGAATAATATATAAATAGGTAGAACATCGTTTGATCATCATTTACAACATATTCACAATTCTTCATCAGGTTATACAACATCATTAACACATCATCATATTATCATAATTTTTCAATTTCAACACATTAAAAAAAATGCACATATCACGCGCAATACATCACATTGACACATGGAGAAACAACATACAACGGTTTTGTAGGGTACTATAAAGAATGAGGAACCTGATTATTCAAAACAAAGGATGACATCTAATTTATTAAATACCATGCAGTAAGAACATTATCACTCCAAAACTTTAGAGGCACATTGGCATTTACCAAAAGAATACGAGCAGTGTCAACAATACGCATATGTTTTCTTTCAGCTACACCATTCTGTTGAGGTGTATGAGGACAACTAGATTGATGTATGATACCTTTGGAGTGCATAAAAGAATTAAAAATATCAGAAAAATATTCTTTTGCATTATCACTACGCAGGATGCGAATTGTTTTACCAAACTAAGTCATAATTTCAGAACAAAAAATCTTAAAAATATTAAATAACTTGGAACGATTTCTCATTAAAAATACTCAAGTACATCTTGAGAAATCATCAGTAAAAGTAACATAATACTTGTAACCTAAGGTAGAAGGAACACGACTAGGACCCCAGACATTAGAATGAACAACATCAAAGTGAGCCATAACTCTATTATTAATACGGTTAAAAAAACAAACTCTGACATGTTTTCCTCATTGACAAGACTTGCATTGTAAGGACTCTACCTGAGGAAGATCAGACACCATCTTCTTCAATTTTGATAAACTTGGATTACCCAGACCACAATGGAGGAGATGAGGAGATTCGACTGCAACACATGCAGCGGAAGTGGGAGGACGAAGGTTGAAAATACCACGCGATTCAGTTCTGGCTCCAATCGTTTGTCCCGTACTCCGGTTCTGTATCAAAAAGGAATCGGAAGTAAAGGTTATGGCACAGTTTAAGGAACGAGTTAACTTGCTTATAGAAATCAAATTGAAAGGACAATTAGGAATCAATAAAACTGAGTTCAAAGAGAGTGAAGGAATAGGTGAAACTTGTCCAACATCTGTAGCTTAAACTTTAGACCCATCAGCAACGGTGATATAATGTGGATATTTAGGTGTAGAGAATTCAGAAAAAAAATCGAGGAATTACCAGTCACATGATCTGAAGCACCTGAATCCAAAACACATCCAAGAGGTGGAGAGTGAGAAAGACAAACCTTAGAATTACCGGTAGGAGCGACAGCAGCTGAGGACGATGCATGTTGTGCTGCCTTCAGCTGTAAATACTCCTTATACTCATTGGCAAAAATGGTAGTTTCCTGATCATCCTTTGACTCAGAGTTTGTAGAGGATTGAGCAACATTAGGACTTTTTTTGGATAACCATGCAAGTTGTATCACCGGTCTTGAGTTTGTCCATCTCTCTCATAATAAGTACAGCAAAGGCTACCTCTACCCCTCTACCATGTCCCCGACGTTGACCACGTCCACGACCTCCACTACCACGGTCTTTGAAATTTGAAATAAGAGCAGAAGACTTAGAGGTTGTATGGGTATCATCATATGTAATTAAGATATTTGTATAATATACCTGTATAAATAAATAAGTTTTATGTTAATTTATAAGTTTTCAATAACGAAAATTGTATTTTCATAAATTGTTTTTTCATAAAGTACATTGACAAACTTATGAATAATACATAAAAACTTATTTGTTTAAATAAGTTATTTTGCATAAACGCAAAATAAGCCTAATCCAAACGGGCCTTAATCGTATCATAATGGATTTGTTAGAATCGAGTGTTGGCGCACATGCATGCGTGACAGGTGACTTATAAAATGAGAATTCATGTTACTTGTTTTATTCCAATAAAAATAAAAATGTTACTTGTTTTATTTTTGATAGAAGAACCTTTTACTCAATAATTTTTGGTGTTTGTCTATATTTTTTTAACTTTCCTGAAAAACTGTCTTTTTAACTAGTATATAGACGAGACAATGCAATTTACTACTAATTTAGCAAAACTAATTACATGTGTTATTATAATCTTATCTTTCTTTCAAATAATTAAAATCAATTATAGTGAAATATCAATAGCATATTTAACATGTTTATTTTGTGTATAAAATATCCTAAAATTCTCATTTGTGTATTAATGTTTTTAGTGTTGACATTAGATCTTCCAAAATATTTAGTAGTATTAATTCCGAGTATAATTAAATAAATTAATAAATGTACGAGTCTAATATTTAGAGATAAATTTATTTTTAAAAGAGACTTGTTGTATAATTTTGTCATTATTTACCTAGTTAAAAACATATTGAATGTTTTCATTTTATTTTATTTTAATATAGTCATCTGTTATTTGAGAATATTTTTATTGAAAAATATTTTTAACTTAGTATAATTTGGATACCGTTTGATGCGATTTTGAAGAAAACAGTGGCAATATGAATCAACAGAAGAATAAGGAAAGGGTTGCTCTGAAAACTCATTCAAAAAAGATAAACTTTTTTTTGATCTATTCTTTTCGTAATTATGTTCGAATATATATATATATATATATATATATATATATAGAGAGAGAGAGAGAGAGAGAGAGAGAGAGAGAGAGAGAGAGAGAGGAGGTTGAAGAGATATATAAATTGTGGTTCTTTTTTACCAAAAGAGATCGATTTCGTCGGTGGTGAAGGAAATAAAAGGCGGTTGTGGCGATTGAGGGAGATAACGCTTTTGTTTCACATTTTAGGGTTTTAGGAAAGTGACCGATGACTCTGAGATAAGAGAGACCGGGATTGATGAGGGAAGTTGGGCTTGGCCCAGATCAGGTTTGATTAAGGAGAGGGTGTGTAACAGTAAAACAATGGTGTGAATAGCAATATGTTCAAAATTTCCTTTTTATTGTATTCACTAACACATTTTCAAACTTAGAGCTTAATTGTTTAATTTTTAAAATACTTGCACCCTCAAAAATATATCAAAATTTTATTCAATATATTTTCAAACTCAAAATAATTGAATACTAATTGTTATTATTGAACTTTAATTTATTTTTAAGCCTATATCATAATCACACTTCACATATCACTTCTATGTTGTTGATTTTTATAAATCATTTTTCTAAATGAGAAAATTTGACTTTGCAATGTAATACATAAAAACAAATTAAAAATTAGATACAAAATATATTATAAGTATTGTCATTTTCCAAAAGTTTGTTCTACAAGCGCATTTTTTTTATACAATCTGTCCAATAAATTCACAAATGCTGCCCATAAACAAAAAATTACTCAACACGAGCTAAACGTGCACAATATATTTACAAATGTATATGTTATATCTATTGAATCAAGACCATTATTTGAACTTATTGCAATGGTATCATGAAAGATTAGAGATGCGAGCTCTTACCATGAATCAATTTCTCTTTCTACATCTTTTTATACCAATTTGCTATGCCAATTACAACCTTTAGCGATTGTTAAGCATAGCACAAAAAGGACACAATAATTAGAACATAGCACAAATGAGTTCAAAAGGCAACAGTAGTGTAAATATGTGTGAGAAAATGTGATAATTTAGGAAGACATCGACATGAAGATAAATTTGGTTATTTGGGAAGTGATAGTAGGCATGTTACTTGAAATTGAAAAATCCAACAAGCAAGCGTGTTGCATGGTTAAATTAATTAATGATAATCAAAATGACGAAGCTTATTCTTTTAACAAAAAGACACAACATAAACTTAGTTGTTTCTTTCAGGGTATGATTGGAGGTTGTTGGAACTCGAAAATGTAGTATCAGAGGCAAAATTTGAAAAACAACTATGTTTTTGAACAACTAATTGGGTAAAAATATAGATTGCAAAGAGAGGAGGAAGATGGTGATGATTTGAGTGTTTTTACTGAAAACTCATGTAAATCAGTAAAACAAGACATCACGTGAAAGATCGAGGATATGAAGAATGGAAATCAATGATTCTTAATTGGGTAGAAATATAGATTGCAAAGAGAGGAGGAAGATGGTGATGATTTGAGTGTTTTTAGTGAAAACTCATGTAAATCAGTAAAACAAGACATCGCGTGAAAGATCGAGGATATGAAGAATGGAAATCAATGATTCTTAGAAGGTTTTTGAAGACAATACAAGTTGGGAAAAATTCAACCCAAGTTCCAAGACATTTCAAGATAGAAGAACGCTTGAAAAAAGACGAAAACTACAAATTTCGCGCATGAGACACAGGCCTATGCGCCCCTGCACATGAGTCAGCCCTGACTATTGCCCCATGTGCCCCTGTGTGCTGTACCATGCGCCATGCGCATGATAACAAGCATAAAATGTTGTTTGCTTGTTTTCTAAGCTGTATTGGTAGAAAAAGGCCAAATTCTCTTCTCTTAACCCCTAAGTGATAATACATTATAAATAGAGACCCTTGCATGTTTTTTTATTCATTCAAAAAGCTAGCGGTAGAATGCAAGGGTTAAATATCAGAGCTTCAAAGCAAAGGATTTTCATTCTCCTCTTGTTCTCTTTGCGGTATTTTTTTTTATTGTTTCGTAATTATGTACGTTGTCATGTGCAATTAAACCTCTCTTGATTAAGGTTACAGTTGAACCCCTTCTAATTTGTTGGATTCAATTAATAAAGTTTTTTTAGCCGGTTTATGATTCAAATGTCATATTTAATTTGTACATGTCTGTTCTCTAATGCTTTTTCAAATCAACGATGAAACTGATCTTTAGGTGAATCATATGATTGATAAACCTACTTCTGTCCGACCATGACAATAGTAAATTGCTTAGTTTCTTAATTAAATTCTTTTAATCGAATTTAAGTATGAATTTAGGGTTTTGAGTCATCTTATGGGAACACTCAAATTGTAACTAGTTGAAATGTGGCAATATAAAAATAAAATTTTCACTGCTATATCACGGGGGTCATAATTATACTTTCTTAAATCAAAAGACGAGTCAAAAACTAACAATTAACCGCATTAATTCCAACAAAGACGGAAGAGGGGGTTTAATGATTCCTTGGCTGCCGTTGCGTATCCGAATCAAACCAACCTAATCTCACATTGGACACAACAATTAAAACCCTGCAACCACTTTCATTTGTTATATTATGTTTACTTTTAATAAATTTCGCAAATTGTCAAGTTGAATGACAATCCTTGTGAAGACGATAACTTACTACCTTATTACTTGTTACAATTTGGTGCATTTGTCAATTCGCATCATCAAGTGCATGTTTTGCTTTAAAACTTAAGTAATACTCACCTATTATGCGGTTTTATAACCAATTAATTAAATTTATATGATTTAAAATGATGATATAATTACATAAAATAAAACTCAATTATATTAAGAAGTATATGTCTAATAATATAACCAATGAAACCATTTTTTTAAACAATTTTTAAACATGAACTCACATTCAAAATCCATATTAGGTACATGTCTATTTTTATTTTGTAAATTTGGTATCTAAGTGGCATTTGCACAGATGGTTACGATAATTTTTGATATAAAGGTGATGTATATAGTTGTACAAAAAAAAAAGGCGATGTGTATAGAGAAATAAATAAATAGACACTGACGGCGGTAGAGCTAGAAAAAAATATTGTGCAGGGACCAACTATAAAGAAAAAATAAAATATTTTAAAATCATTCCTTCAAAAAAAAAAAATTAAAACCAACATATTAAATATAAGGATAAAATATTTTTTTTAGTGTTATAAATTATAATTTTTTAGGTTTAGCCTTTAAACAAAAATTATTTCATTTTTGTCTCGGGTTTTTAAAATTTTACAGATTGTTTTAGTCTTCGATTTAATCTCTATAACAAAAATTAAGGACTAAAATTAAACAAAATCTTAGGAAATTAACTTAAAAATCGCAAGTGTTGTAGAGACTAAAAACAAAATAATATGAAAATTAGCCAATACATAAAAATTAACTTAGAGCAGCAACAAATGATAAAAATTGACAATAACTATTTATAAAAGTTGGACAGAATGCGTTTCAAGAAGCCAATTTTATCCACGATTGATTGTTTACAAAATAGAATGATAATAATCTCTTCTCCAATATAAACAATTAGATTATTTGCAAGAAACTCATTGCCCATTTAATATATGTCTATGACTATTGTCTTGATAATTTTAATTGTTAAAAAAGTTTTCTCTATAGTTGTTATTGCGGCTGAAAACACCAAACCATTATAAATAAATCTATCAATCATGTAGTAATTTTTCATTTTTTTATTTATGCTAATTTTCAACAAAATTTGTTTAGGGTAACTCAATATTTATTATTTAAGATGGTTAGATATAAACACATATCAATGAATTCAAGAATAATATATTTTTTTGGGTGGCCAAGGCCATCCCTTGTCTATGAAGGGCTACGCCCCCTGGACATAGATAAAGTTGAGTATTTATGTTAGGAGCTTTAGATCGTCCCATTTAACATGCAACTTTTGTGGGTTAAAGTATTTTTTATTTTTTTGGTCTATGTATCTTCCAGTTCACGTTGCCTATACACACCATACATTATGTTGTTTATTTTCGTAAATTTGTAGGTTGGTCCATGACGTATTCAACTGTTTTTTTCTTACTTGGTACTAACATGTTATAACATAAATCCATTTGGGGTTAAACAATTGGTTAGTTTGGGATTTTGAAGTGTGCTCCTCTCAGAGTCTCAGGTTCGATTTTCTTTGGTGTCAATTTTGGTGGGCAAGTCTATACAGAGCTTGCTCTGACTTAGAACAGGGCCCTGGAAATGGGCGGTGAGATTGACCCCCTCAAATTAGTCGGTCCTTGGATCGAATACCGAATTTTAAAAAAAAAATTACAACATAAAATTATTAACAACTTTCTTTATATTCTTTTTAAATTCCATAACTTTTTTTAAGAGGTTTAAATCCCATTTTTACAACTTCAATTATTTTAGTTTAATTTTAAAAATTGTAGCATTTTTCATCTATTTATTTTACTTTATACAGATCGGTTCATTTAACCACAAATCAACACAAAACAAACACAAATCAATATACTAGAATTAGTTATTATTTTCAAACGAATTAGTTCAACCCATTTAACACGTAGATTCAGACGAACTGGTCCACGTATCCAACTCTATATGTACTTACCAATTTTAACAAAGTTTATGATACATAAAAGCCCTAAACATCAACCCAAACCTTGATTAAGTAACCCAAAAACCATCTGAAAACCCCAAAATACCCTTGTACTCAATTACTTCATGCTTCACTGTTTGTTACAAAGTTTCACCCTAAAATTAATTTGACCAAACAAAAGAAAGAAAATTTTTTTTTACATTAATTTAGAGGATATAGATTTATCTGTTACTTTCATAATCATCATCATCATCATCTTCATCCTCTACCTTGTTATTAGGGTTTGTATAATTTTCACTGAAACTTCAATTCTTCAAGCTCCAGAACCAATCTATAAGATTACCAAATTATCCTTGCTTATTTGACTGATTCACCATTGGACCAACGCGTTTTTCATATATTCAACGTTACAATTGAACATCGCAAATCCTTCAGATTTTGTTTAGATATCTCATCTTAGGGTATGGATTTTCGTTTTTTTGTTCGGATTTTTTATAATCACCGCAAATTTGCTTGATTATAGTAATATTATTGACTAATTAAGGTTTATTATTGTTATTATTTGCTAGGTTTGGGTTATTGTAGTGAATTTATAAAATTATAATAATGTTTATTTTGATTTTTACATCTAGATTATTAGGTATACTTGTAAAAATAATGAGACCTAATTCTGTGAAGATCCTCTGTAATGGATCTGTGAGATTATTATTTTTTTTATAATTTGTTCAGTGAATTGATGAATTGTTTTGAATTTTTGATCTCATGATCTGGTTGTTGAAATGTAATAATGGACTTACGTTTAAAGATCTGGTGTGTTTAGATGATAATATATCGAAGTTTCAATATGCATTTGCTTTTTGATCTGTCATTATGTTGTTCTATGATGAATGTGAATCGCTTCGTTGAAAATGTGTTTGTTTGAGAAGCGTAATAATAGTAATTTTGACGATATTACGAAAGAAAAAGTACGGAATATTATGATATTTTGTTGCATGCAAATGTGTTACCTTAACTGAACTAACTCTCTGTCTGTTCAGATTGGCGCGTTCGAGCTATTTATGAAGTTAGCGGAAAGTTGATTTAGCTTCTATCGATTTCATTTATAGGTACGGTCGACATCTTTCACTTTATGAGTACGTTTCTTCAAAGCAAGTTTAATCGAAAATATAATAGATGTTTGTGTGTCGGTGGAGTGCGTAGATTATGACGTTATAGTTACTTCTTTATTTGTACAGGGAAGACGAATCAGGACATTATTGCTTATTGCCCTTTGCATGAGGTCATTGATGGGGACCGAGCTTATGAGGATATGTGTTAAAGAAGATGATGATTTTCCGTCAGTTCCACCGGGTTTTGAGTCATATACATCTTTCGCACTGAAGAGGGTAGAAGAGAATGAGAAAAACAATGATAAAAATCCGACGAGTTCCTCGACGACGACAAGTGCATCTGAATCACAGTCAACTCAGGTCGGAAATGGTGTCCAATTGAGTGATAGTGCAAAGGTTTCTAGATCCCTTCGACGAAGAAGATGGATTAACCATGGAAAGTGCGAGAGCGGTTCAGAGGAAGACGCTGATTGTGAGCGGCATGATCAAGTTAGTCTCACGTGGATTCATTTAAGATTTGGATGTCTTGATTTTTATTGCAATGTTTATCCGTAATAAATATAAAAGTGTACTTCTGTTTAGTATCTTACGTACGAATATCAATGCAGAATTTCTCCTCAAGACCTTGTCTTCCTAAAGGAGTCCTCAGAGGATGTCCAGATTGCCGTAATTGCCAAAAGGTGCTTTGCTTCCTTTGGTATTAATATTATTGGCTGCATCAATTAACTAATAAACTCTGACCTGTCACAACTTCAATCTCCTTTGTCATTATTTTCGGTTACTTTTATTATTATTATTATTATTATTATTATTATTATTATTATTATTGTTATTGTTATTTTTATTATATTAATTAAATGTTAATATAGGCATTTGGTAATAATTATATTTTTTCATTTCCAAGTTTTATGAATTGGAATGTTCCGTTATTGTTGTATATTAAAACACAAGTTGCTTTTTTACCTTAAGAGCTTATTTTATTGGGCAAGTTTTTGCTCGATGAGTAATTGACAATCGAAGTTTCGGGCAGGTCATTGCTAGATGGCGACCAGAAGATGCTCGTAGACCACAAATTGAGAATGCTCCTGTTTTCTACCCCACTGAAGAGGTCTCGCTCTTGTGGCACATTTGAGTTAACTTCTGTTACTGCCATTTATATGTTTACTTCTATAGGTTAGCTTTATCGCAGAATACAATCTTTGACTCGTTTATAATTTTTTTCTCAGGAATTTGAAGATACTTTGAAATATATATCAAAGATTCGCTCCAGAGCTGAACCATATGGAATCTGCCGTATTGTTCCCCCACGTTCATGGAAACCCCCTTGTCCTCTCAAGGAAAAAAAAATATGGGAGGGTTCTAAATTCGCTACTCGTGTTCAGAGGATTGACAAACTTCAGAATCGTAATTCAGGGACAAAGAAGTCAAGGATTCAAAATAATATGAAAAGGAAAAGGAGAAGATGCACAAGAATGGGAGTGGATAATGGCACTGGAACAGAACCTAATGCAGGATTTTGTGAAGTCGAAACATTTGGGTTTGAACCTGGCCCAGAATTTACCTTGGAAACATTTAAGAGATATGCAGACGAGTTTAAGGCCGAATACTTCAAAAATGATAATTTATCTCATCCAAGTGCTAATACAACAATTTTAAATGGTACCTCAGAGCCTTCTGTGGAGAACATTGAGGGTGAATACTGGCGGATGGTTGAGAGTCCTACTGAAGAAATTGAGGTCACTTTCTATGTAATTTTAATAAATTGCTGCTTCATGAAATTATTGCATGTTCGTTGACCTTTGTACATGACCCTTACATTTTGTTTTGGATATACTTCTAGGTGCTTTATGGAGCTGATCTGGAAACTGGGAGTTTTGGGAGTGGTTTTCCTAGCAAGTCTAGTCAAGTTTCTGTTTCATACGAGCAGTACATAAAATCTGGTTGGAATTTAAATAACTTTGCAAGGTTACCTGGATCTCTGCTCTCTTATGAAACCAGTGATATATCTGGTGTTGTAGTGCCATGGTTGTATATAGGAATGTGCTTTTCCTCATTTTGTTGGGTAAGGACAACATATTTTCCTTGTCTTCTAGCACGTCTTTCATGAATTCTTCACCAACTCATGCTTATACCTGCCGGAAAATATCTCCTATTTATGGAGAATATAATCTATTTAGTGTTATATATATATATATATATATATATATATATATATATATATATCATATAACTTTCTATTTAGTGTCATATATATGTTTTTTATTTGCCGCTGTGGCACGTTCTTAGCAATACAAAATAGTTTGTTCAGGGAGAGTTAATATGTATTTAGTGTCGCATATATTTTCTTTTTTTATCTTTAGCTTTCTTATAATTAATTTCCTTAGTTTTGTTCTTTCCATTATTAAATTGTAAAATTTTAAATCGTGTACATATGCAATTGATTGTGCTCCGGGATTCCTCAAGCATGTAGACCATCTCAAGAATAAGAATTACAATCATATTTATTTTTTATCTATCAGTTTACCTTTGTATTTGTTGTCTATAGGACCTTATGCTTGTCCATGTGCATATTGTGTTTGTATGTCCTATCTGTATAGAATATAGATTGTTGTTTCTTCATATGAAATACACCCTTCGAGGGTGGGAGGGGATGCTATGGGTGTGTTTATAATGAGAATAAGGAACCCATCTGGTTGACATCCTTTTGGCCTGTTTTTCTAAGTAAACTTGAAGTTTTATGTGTGCGCATGCACGTTTGTGTGTGTGTGAGAGAGATTGCTTATATAGCATCTTTATTTTAGGAGATGCTTTATCTTTGTTTTTAATGGTTTAATTGTGGGTGCAGCATGTGGAAGATCACCATTTATATTCATTGAATTATATGCATTTGGGTGCTCCAAAAATGTGGTATGGTGTCCCTGCAAAAGATGCATGCAAATTGGAAGAGGCCATGAGAAAGCAGTTACCTGAGCTTTTTGAAGAACAACCTGACTTGCTTCATAAGCTGGTAAGTGAAAGTTTTTTGCCACTGCACAAGTTCATTTGATCAGGATGTTGCAGATGGGATCACATGTCTGTCTCTCACTTCACATGATATTGTTCCTCTTGTTTATCGTCTTGTTTGTTTTAATTGCTAGATAGGTAATAAACAAGATTAAAATTATCGACATCTTCACATTGGGTGGGGTGAAGTTGTGTCTTATTTTTCACCTGATTTCACCCCACCTGTCCATATTTCATTTCCGAGCAGACAAATTTCTCTCTTTGATGATCATGCTTTGTTTTTTTGACATATATTTATCTGATGCTTGACTTTCTAACTTTCGCTTACAGGTCACGCAGCTTTCTCCTTCTATTCTTAAGTCCAAAGGTGTGCCAGTTTATAGGTGTGTCCAAAACCCTGGGGACTTTATTCTAACATTTCCTCGAGCCTACCACTCTGGGTTCAATTGTGGCTTCAACTGTGCTGAGGCTGTTAATGTAGCTCCCGTTGACTGGCTTCCACATGGACATATTGCTATAGAGCTGTACCGGGAGCAGGGGCGTAAGACTTCTGTATCTCATGATAAGCTATTGCTTGGGGCTGCTAGGGAAGCAGTACGAGCCCAGTGGGAGATTACTTTGCTGAAGAAAAACACTTCAGATAATCTAAAATGGAAAGATGTTTGTGGAAAAGACGGTCTTTTGGCAAAAGCATTCAAGGTAAATTTTGTTTCTCCATATAATACTGTAGAACGGGATAACATTTATGGTTTCATGTTAACTATTTTAATTGGAGAATCTTTAAAATCACAACAGTTCAATTTTAGTCTCAAACTCTATAAAATTTTATTTATTTGTAGTCTTTCTAAAATACATAAACTGGTTGTTTTTAGTTCCTATTGAGATTGAAGCATAAATCCTCAACTGCTTCTATCTTCTAATAAAAAGTTGTATTTTGTGTAAGGTAAGTGGGCTCCGTATTGTCCACACTTCAATCCCAAAAGGCTCTTAAGTTAGGGGATGTGTTAGAGATATAAAATAAAATCATTCTGTCATCACCTAACTATTTAGGCTTTCGAGATAGTTGGCTCATGACAGAATCTTTCACCTATAATTATAATACTATTAAAAAGGTTAAATATAATTTTAGTGGTTCCTGAATGTCATTGACCAATTTTCCCAAAATTTAAGTGATTTAGTTGAAGGTCTCAAATAGTTTTATATATAACAATCGCCTTCATTCAAGATTTCTTTAGGCTTGAACTGTAAACAATGCAGGATTAGCGATGTTCAATTCAATTAAGAAAAAGGGGGTTACTAAGGATCAAACTGGCAACCACTTGGTCATGGCTGTCTTGTATTGTATCTAACTTTACCAGCGTCTACAGTTGTCAAGTGCTGACTTTTCTTAAAGCCTTGGCTCTTAGGTGGAGGCCCAATTATGATTTTTATCTTTCGTGTGCCTCTCATGCAAGAGCTTATTGTGCTTAAAGTGTGGTCAATCCATAAGCCTGTTTACTGTGTGCGGGTTCAACTTCATTGGAAGTAAGGGCAGTGGCAAGGACCAAACTTCTAACCATTTTTCTGTCGAGGCTTTGATCAACTGCTTGATAAGTTGAAGTTAGGTGGATGTTGAAGAATGGTTTTACTCTAGGCAGTTATGTGTACAGAAGTTCAATTTATAACTTTGGAAGATATTCTTGAATCAGGATTTAACAGCAAATGTTAACGACAAAGGAATGAAGGTGGAGAGAGGGGCATTATTCCGATTCTTTGTTCATATAGATTGAAATTTTGTAGTTAACCTCTTGAAGAATTATTTGATTTGTACTGATTTATGGTGTCATTTCTCTTTCCTGTTCCTTATTGTGCATTCTGAAGCCTTGCATTGGTTGGTCATTTGAAGGCCACAATCTGTGTTAGTCACCAACTCATTAGTTTTCACTTGTCTTCATTGGGGGTGGCAATTGAAAATTTCCTGATTTTTGGAAAAGGATCATTTATTTTACTCGATAGCACCTAACTTCATTAGTTTATTAAAGGAAACACATTTTAATTGCTTAAAGTTTTGACTAAAATGCTTAGTTTATGTTCTATTTGCTTTGAATTTATGGATCTTGTTCTAGCATTAAAACTTCTAAGGGGAAAGCGAACATCAATCGTCAATTATAATTTCATAGTTATTGAAATTGATGTTCCTGATTTATGAGTGACCCTCAAACTGCCCAGAAAAAGATGATTCCGACTTCTCACTTTCAAAATCAATATTGAATACGGAATGAAAATATATGGGTTATGCTTTGTGAATTCTTTCTCTTACTGTGTTTTTTTTGTCTTTTTCCCTAGGCACGTGTTGAGATGGAGCGGGTAAGAAGGGAATTTCTCTGCAGTTCTTCAAAGGCATTAAAAATGGAGAGTAGTTTTGATGCTACCAGTGAAAGGGAATGCAGCATCTGCTTTTTTGATTTACACCTATCTGCTGCTGCCTGTCACTGTTCCACAGATAGATATGCTTGCTTGGATCATGCTAAGCAATTGTGTTCATGCTCTTGGAGCTCCAAATTTTTCCTCTTTCGTTATGATATTAGTGAACTAAATATTCTTGTTGAGGCATTGGAAGGAAAATTAAGTGCAGTTTACAGATGGGCAAAATTAGACCTTGGGCTGGCCCTAACTTCTTATATCTCAGTAGATAAAAAAACAGTATGTCCGGAATTGAAATTGCATTCATCCGACTCATCTCATTCTTCCAGGAGCAATGTGAATAATGAGGCGGCTTTGACAGATGTTCCAATAGTGGATCAAGCAAATTCTGCAAATAGCAAGGATCAGAGCTATCTTAAACAGAAGAATAGCTCCAAACCTACATGTGAGATGGCTAATCGTAAGATCTTTGCTATTAAAGGAGAGTCTATCATTTGTAGATCAAAGCCGAGTGTCCCTGTTTGTGAATTCAATCAAGAGGATTCCTCGTATGCTTTATCTCCGCCACTAGCTCAACATGGAGATGAGAAAAGTACACATTCAAGACCTAAAGATATCATACTTCTTAGTGACGACGAAGATGATGAAATGAAGATGTCAGATTCAAATAGAAGGAAGGAGGTTCCTCATATGCTTGCTGGTTCTAGAAATAAAGCAAGCCTGTGTAGTGATATAGAAGATAAAAGCTTGACCATCCCTGTGATAGATGCTTCTGTGACGGGTGAGAAGGATGCTATTGCAGTGCTTCGTGAAGATTCAGGCTCAAATTCAACTCAGCTTTTACAAGTAAAACAAGAATGTCATGAGCAGAGAAGACCAATTATACCTTCTACCCCAGTAGATCTTTCTTTTCATATAGGTCTTACTGGTGCAGAATCAGCTAGGAACATTCCAGTTTCTACAAGAGCGGATGCCAGCGGTCATAGTTTAGAACGTTTGGAGGTTTGTCCTTCAAACCCCCAACCTTCCAGCACTATTAAGGCTAAGAACGAGGATAATCATGAGAAGTTGGATGGATGTTCCACTTCTAATGTAGCAGGCAGTGCAAGAGCTGTTAACGGAAACATCTCTTGTGGTCCAAACAATTCCCGTCAGAAAGGTCCTCGTATTGCAAAGGTTGTCCGGCGCATCAACTGCAGTGTCGAGCCTTTGGAATTTGGAGTCGTGCTTTCTGGAAAGTCATGGTGCAGCATTCAGGCTATATTTCCAAAGGGTGCGTATATTTGGTCTATAATGACTTGCATGTCTTGTCGCTGTTAAATTGAATTTGTAAGCTGTGTATTTATGCATATTAAATTAATTGATGCAGGATTTAGAAGCCGTGTTCGATACATAAATATCTTAGATCCATGCAGTACATGTTACTATATTTCAGAAATTCTTGATGCTGGACGTGGTTCGCCTTTATTTATGGTACTTTCACCTTCTTATGCTTAACTGCAATCTTTTTTCATGCAAATGATCTTAAAAATATTTACTTTTTGTCTGTATGTCTTGAAAAGCCTTTCATATTTCTGATGTAAATTTGTCATCCGCTGTGAATTTAAATCCCTTTGTGCTAAAATCTTGTCGAGGTTTACCCCTTATTATGTGGGCAAAAATTTGATGGAAGATTCTTGGCTCACCTATTTTCCAGTTCATGGCTTTACTGTGTGTTTGAAGCAATGTTTTGTTTTCATTAGTTGTTCTCTATGACGTTAATGTTATAGAGATTCTTTTGCCTCTTTACCCATCCCTGAGATGGACATTGTTCATTCACAGGCCATTATGGGCATCTAATCTTAAAAATTTAGTCGTGATGTAAACTTGAAAAAGCTGTTGTGATCTGGCGTAATCTTCATTAGAAGCAGTTACATGTTTAACTTATTGGGTTACTTATTTCCTGTCAGATCAAAATCAAGATTTTAAAACTATTTTAGGTGTTAGTTATGCTTTTAGTTGAAAATTACTTTGGACATTGAGAGGACTGCTTTGAGTCGGCGAGTTATTCAATTGGCTGGACTTGGAAATAGATTATTTGTAAAATAACTAAATCTTGGTTTTCCTCCCAGGTTTCCTTGGAAAATAATCCAAGGGAGGTCTTCATTCATATGTCAGCAACCAAATGCTGGGATATGGTAAGAGAGAGAGTGAATCTAGAGATAGCAAAACAGTTTAAGCTGGGAAGAAAGGGCCTTCCTCCTTTACATCCTGCTGGCAGCCTTGATGGCTTTGAAATGTTTGGATTTTCTTCACCAGAAATAGTGAAGGTAATTTTATTAATCAAAACTCATTTATTGTTCAAAATGCTTCATTTGAGCATGACATCGACAAATATCAAGTAGTTATGTATTTACAGATTTTTTTTTGTAGTGTTAACCCTTTGCAGTTAATACTGGTGTTAATTTTTAAACCTGTTTTGTGATCTACTCAAAATGGAAACAGAATTCACAAACCATGCATGCTCTTGGTAATTTCTTTACAAAAGAAAAAGTAGGGGCTGCCCAAGGGTGAAGCAAGTAAAGCATTTGCTCGGGCTCTTAGTATTTTTCTCTTTAAAAAAAGATCCACCATCTTGCTACGACTCTTTCATTATTAGTAAAATTTATGTTATCAATTAACACTGATATTCTTATCTTATTAACCTGAATTATAATACATATCTTCTATTATTTAATATTATAAAAATTAGGCCTAAAAGGCTCTTGATTTTTTTTTTTATTATTAGCTTTAATTAAAAAGTTCTCAACTTAAAATTCGTTTTAGGCCAAATTTTTTCATATACAACCTGCCAAGAAGGAAAGTGGGAGTTTGTTAGCATTAAATTTATTTCTTAAAAAAAATCAGTTTCCTTCATGAAAAAATCAACATGAAGAATTGTTGACGCAGAAGCATGTCACTTGTTATACATCTGGATTTTAAACATCGTTTTAATTTTGTTTATTCAGCCTGGTACATGAGAGCAAATACTGTAAAATTCCGGTTGTTTAACATATTTTTAACCTGGTGTTTTAGGGCTGTAAACTCCTTTCTTCTTTTTAATCTGAGTTAGTTTTGTTATTCCCAGTTTGAATTTCTTTTCTTGAACGTAGTTTTGATAGCTCTCAAGGTATTCTTATCTGCTTTCTTTAATCAGGCTATTGAGGCACTAGATCGAAGTCGAGTTTGTCATGAATACTGGGACTTCCGTCGGCCTCAAGGGCAGCTTTCACAAGCTGGCCAGACCACTGTAAATGGTGGAGGTGGAAGTGATCAAGGGGTTCCCATGAATCAGCATACGCCCACCGGAGCTGTTGCGGTACTGAAGAGCCTATTTAAAAAGGCGAATGCGGAAGAATTGAACTCATTGTACAACATTCTTACTGACAATAAGCCAGCGGCTGAACAGGTCCCAATTGCAAAAATTCTCTACGAAGAAATTCATAAAACCCAACCACCCTAGGTGATCGATTATTTGGACGTATTATTCATACGCCTAACTTTTTCTTGACATGTAAATTGTAGTTCATTTGAGGTTGCACTTGCAACTTCGTCCAACCTTAGTCTTTGGGTTTTTTTTCCCCGCCTGAATGGAGGTTATAGAGAAAGAAAAAGGAGAAAATAGAAAATAAAATTAGAAAAAGGGAAAGAAAACTATTTCCCTTTAAATTTTTTGCTTATTTAAAGTGACAGTGTTTGGATGGAAAGTTTCAAAGCGTCACTTTGGTTGCCTCATGAAATTCTGAAAGGCAAGGCTACCGGCCATTATTATTGATTTTGGTTCAAATGTTGTTTACATTTTGAAACAACAATTAGGTGCATTTTAGTTTTTCTTTCCCTGGACTCTAGGTGCATGTGTTGGCTTTGATTAGTTATTTTAGAAAAAATCATTTTACTCAAATTAAGCCGTTTTCTCCAAGGTGAGTGCTACAGTGTTACCTTAGACTGTTAACGTTTTTTTTCTTCCCAATTTGCTTTGTTTGCACTCTCCTCGACCTCCACAACCACTAGAATGTGATTCCTCATTCCATCATTGACTTGCATGGTAAAGTATCACCTTTAACATTTGCATCTATAACATGATACATCTGAAACTCTTCCCGATGGAGTGGTCTCATAAAGGAAGAGGTTCAACGGTTTCATTGGCAGGATTGGAAAAACCTCCGGTAACAAAAACCCAAATTATGTAGACTAGATGGTTATAAGTCATAGACTCTTATTCCACTTGAGCACTGTCTGTAGATCTAAAGTCAGCGGTTGATAGTTGTGAAGAAGCAGCTCCAAGGAGTTGTGAAATTGCCTCATGTAGCTGCTTTATGGTATTTGTATTGTTTTTCATTTCGGGTATGCATGGAATCGCATTGTTACACATCCTTCGGTCTAGAAAAGGAGGGTTTACGAGGAATGTTTGTTATCTTACCATGGAAGCAAGTCCATGAGTCATGGTGATGAGGCATTGTGTGTGGCAGGATTGTGGGTGAATTAAGGATTTCAACTACTCTAATGACAATACACTAATAGAGACTCCAATTAAAGTACTTAAATAAGTCCCATTAACTTTACATCTTTATACAAAGTAATTTATTTATTAAATTATAAATTACCTCAAAATATTAATTCTTTTGAAAGTGGAACTAATTTGTACATATTTTATTATTTCTTTTAAACGTGTGACCTGTTAGTTGCTCAAGAGAGAGAGTCCTTTTTTTTTTGAGGAAAAGAGAGAGTCCTTATATAGTTGTGTTTACTTAATATGTATCCATTTTTTCTTCCTTCAATGAGGGTCCTTAACAGGGAAATGTCTATGCTAAGTAAAGGAACCCCATTGGAGATGCTTTAAGGGTCTAAAATAGTAAGTTAATGATTCTTTCACTCTTTAAATTGTGATCCTTTTTAGAATTTAAACATGCATTTAGGCTTTGTTTGGGAGTTTAAAAGGGAGATGAAGATTTTAGAAAAAAGGAATGAGCAAGTGGAAGAAATATAAGACATTGGGAGGAAATAACTTTGAGGGTTAATTTTTTATTCATAATAAAAAATCTCCATATGGGAAACTAAAAAGTTGTATTAGGAGAGAGTTTTGGAGGGTTTATATGAATTTTTTAAAATTTAATTTATATTGTTATATTATTCTTAAAATTAAAAATATATTAATCATAAGCATTAGTTTACCATTCTTTAAAGAATTGCTCTTTTTCAAAAAAATGTGAAAATTTTCTCCATTTTTCTCTATATTTCTCACCCCATTGTCTTCCTTTCCCTTCGAAACTATCAAAAAAGCCTTAGTAAATATTATCTCTAGTATGCACTTGGAAAAGTAGTTTATTAGAGAACAATCTCTTAATGAGAATGTTTTGGAGAGTGTTTATAACGAGTGAAAATCTAAACATAATTGGTAAAGAGTGTTGTGATTTAATAAAATCACACACAAGAAGTATATTAGTTCAATCCTTGCAATTTGTGAGATTTATTAACATGTGCAAATTTATATTAGTTCGATCATTTTGTAAAGTTATATTAGTTCAATCCTCCTCATTTTAAAACGGAAGGAGTATTTTAAATTTCTTAACATGTGCAAATTTGCACATAATAGATAAATCCCTTTTAAAAGCAAGTGAAATATTTTTTTTTAAGGAAAAAGCAAGTGAAATATGATTGAAGTTAAAGACTCTTATATTTAAAGACTCATCGAGTACCAAGGATGCATTAAATTCCTATGATGACATATAACATCTGCCTTCTAGATAGATCATTCAATTGAGATGTGTATCTTGAAAAAGGGGCGATTTCACTTGTGAAAATGTCAAATGATTCGGAAAAGGTTAAAATTACATTGAAAAAAGGCGGCAAGATACCACTAACTTGTTCTGAACTCCACTGATAATCTTCAAGAAACGAGAAAAACTTTGGAGATCCATAATAAGTTAGATCTTTATGCAAAGATCGAGAATAAAGCAATCATAACGTTACAAAACCTCGGTGAAGCTCAAAGAAAAGATTAACTACAAGGAGATTTCAATGATCTTTTTTGTCGTGATTTTATCTTTTAGCTCTCTGCAATTTTTTTTTGTTAGGTGTGATTATGGTCGCTTTTTTAAGCTCCTATTTTGTTTTTCATCATCAAGCTCGTGTATTTTTCTTTGTATAGGAGTCGTTTTGTTTTCTTTGTGGGGTAGGATATTTCTCTTAGGTGTTTTTTTTTATTGACCTCGTGCTTTGCTCTTCAGTTTATACCTTTTTCCATCTAACATTTGGTTAGAATGTTACAATAATTTTCTATTTATTGAAAAAATTCATGAACGAATAACATTTGCATGCAACTACCTTATCCCACTTTTGAGTGTTTTCATTGGCTGTCTCTACAAAGTTGTTTTGAACAGACAATTCACCACCTTTAAACTCTTAAATATAATGAAAATCAACCTTTTTTTTAACAATCGAATTGTTATGACTGATTGCCAGGGTAAAAAATTCTTTGCACCGTCAATGCATATATAAACTAAATCCTATAAATTATTACTACTGTGACAAAAAAAATAAGCAGATTAAATATTAAAAGAAGCAATATTTTTAGGCAAAATAAATAATATTACAACCTATATTGTACCCAAAAAAAAATTACAACCTATAAATATTGTGACGTAAAAATTAAGCTGAATATAAAAAGATTAGAAAAAACCATTTTGACTTAGAAAATAAGCTATAGAATGCACTATGGCCCCATTTGGTTTGAGCTAATGAAAAATAACTTATGTAAATAAATAAGCTTTTATTTTAATTTATAAGCTCTCACTAATGAAAATTGTATCTTCATAAACGGTTTTTTCATAAACTACCTTAAAAACTTATATATAATAAATAAAAACTTATTTATTTGCATAAGCTGTTTTATATAAGCTCTAAAATAAGCTAATCCAAACGGGCCCTATATATACAACAACAACATTGAATTGAATTCATCCATTGTGTATTGAACCAACCGAGAGAACTTCCACACTATACTCCAATACGACAATGCTTATAGTCCGTAAGTTTTTTTTCCTTGGTTGAATTCGACTTTTTTTTTGGGTAGAGAATTCGACTTATTTATATTAATAACGATGATGATTAATCCGTCAAAATCTCAGGGCTAGATACGATTTCCTTGTTCCTTTCTTGCGTTGTACGTTACTTCCTCCATTTTTTTTAGGGTTTCTACGTTAATTTATATAAAGAAAATACAGTTATTTTGGAACCTAGAAGAATGAAAAACAGTTGTTTTGGTCCTTGAAGTGTAACTGACTGTTATATTAATCCTTGAATGTATTGAAATTGCAACTTGCATCTACAAATGTCTCTTTGATTAGTCGTTTTGGTTCTTGAATATGTTTCCAGGTAGTTAGTTTAGTGATTGAATGTGTTTTTTGTTAGTCAGTTTGGTTCATAAAATTACTAATAAAAAAGATACAAGGGATCAATTTGCATTTCGATATATTTAGAGACTATAATAACAGTGTCTCACACATTCAAGACCAAAATGGTTCTTCATTTTAGTATCCTTATATAGACATAATTAGAATATATAATTGGAAAAATAAATTAATTAATGTTCATTAAAAACGGAAGACGACATTCGGTCTTAACAATTTTTTATTTTGGCAAAAGTGACACTGATTGTTAAATGGAGGGAATATTATTTAGCATTATATGTGTGAGCTTGATCATAGAATGCGGTTCTCAAGTTTGAACTGATCATTTATTGGACAATAGCTGTTTGTTATTTATTTAGCATTGTTTGTTGTTGTTATCATAAGTATAGTGTTTATAAATTAATATATGCAATTTTTTTGACAGCTTTGGACGAGTCGTCGAGCCCCTCTGACTCTTCTCAGTCAGTGTTTGGGCAGCTGAACAATTCAAGTAACAGTCCTTTTGCTCCTAAGCCAACTCCATTTGGATCGGAAACGGGTAATTCCATGTCCGGGGGTACTTCTACAGGTGTATTTGGCGCAGCTCAAACGTTGTCTCCCTTCTCTTCCAGTACTACTTTCGGTGCTTCATCTTCACCAGGTTTCAATGGTAGTTCAATGCCTGCATATGGGGCATCTTCATCGTCGTCATTGGAGCCTTTGAAACCAATTTAGTGTGAAAAGCACAACATGTTCTCTAATGAAGTTTGTTTATGTGTGTGTGTTTGTGTCAGCTTTATGCCTCCACAGTCCACCCCCTAAGTTGTTTTCATTTACTTGTATGTATATTGATATCATTGGAACCACATGTGAAACACTTTAAGTACAAGAACAGAATGAAGGAATGTGATTTCTTTCAGCTATATGTATTCTCTATTCAATGTTAATTTACATTTCTTTTTGAAGACCTAAAGATTACATAACAACTGAGATTTGTATTAGCTAGTTTATGTCGTCCTTCTTTCATTATTATCTAATAATGTTAATTATTAGAATCTTTTGACTTACTTTTCTGCCTTTTTATTGTTTTTATATTATTATATTTTGCAGTTTTCTAATTCTAACTGAGAACCAACTTGGTGAATTCAATAGTTTTTATAATTTTATCTTCTCTACGATAATGTCAATTTTTAAGATGTAAAGGACTTGAATAATTATGCATTTGTTTGTTTCTTATGTCATTGTAATTGAGAGTGATTTTTTCATATGCAGGATCACAGACTCCCACTCAAGCATTTGGAAGTAATGGTATTGGGCACTGCAGTCAAGAATTGGAGGTCATTTTTAATATCTTAAATTCTTATGTCATTGTAATTGAGAGTGATCTTTTCATTTTGTCTCGTGCTCACAGACTCCCGCTCCGGCTTTTGGAAATGCTGGTATTGGGCAGTCGGGATTTCGAGAACTACTTGAAAAACTTGAGGCCATAACAGCCAGGTTACAGACATTGTTTAGTCAACCTTGAGTAGCTAGTTACTCGGCTACAACTGAACTGATGTAGATATATATATATATATATTTCCTTTTAAATTTTTGCTTATTTCAAGTGGCAGTGGGGATGGAAAGCTTCAAAGTGTCTATTTGCCTGCCTGTGAAATTCTGTTATTATCGATTTTGGTTCATTGCACAATTTTTATTGTTGAATTTCTTGCACAGTTTGAAACAACATCAACAATGAGGTGGTGCATGTTTAGATTTTTTTTCTTGATACTAGGTGTATGTTTAAATTTATCAGTGTCCAATATCTTCTGCTTTTATTTTCAAGAACATGAGTTCACTTGGTGTATGTTTGGTTCTGCTTTGACTAGAATTGATTTTAAGTGAATTGATTCTGACTAAAAGTGAGTTGCAGGTAAAATGATTTATGATTGAATACATTCATGTAAAAGTTAGTTGAATTATAAAATTGCGTGTTACAATCAATTCTAGAATCAAAAGAATAGTAGCTTCAACTAGAATTTCTTTTAGTCCTCAAAATTGATTTCTCAAAAATATGTCAAACATAATTTTATTGAGTTAGAATTGTTTTTGGCACAAAGTGAAACCAAACACTCTATTAAACTTGTTAATAGGAAGATGGAGACTTTTGAAGAGAGTAATTGTGATGAAAAGAAAAAATGCTAGTTAGGGATGATGCATTTTTAAAAATAGTAAAAATAGTTCGTTTGTCGTGTTAATTGTTTCCATGTTCACTTCAGTAAAAAGAGAAGAAAATTATTTCCATATAGGGACTTGAAATAGGTCTCAAATTTATATAATATAGATTATGCATTGTCCCTATCAGTGAAGTTGCCATATATTTTAGAAAATAAAAATAGAAAATATTTTAAAAAAATTAGCAGACCCTCAAAATAAGTCATTTTCTCCAAGGTGATGCTACAATGTTACCATAGATTGTAACCCCTGATTATTATTTTTCCCATTTTGTTTAGTAAATGGATTTTGCTTAAACATAGATGTGGTTTTTATTGGCATCATCAGAAAAACTTCGAGTAACAAAAGCTCAAAATAAAGTCTACTCTTTTTTCTTTATTTCACATGAGCACTCATTCTAGAACTAAAGAAAGTGATTGATGGCTGTGAAGAAGCAACTCAAAAGAGTCCTACAATTGTGTTATATAAATGTTTTATTATTGTTTTCCGATTTAGGCATTCATGAGTTTTGTGTTGCAGAACTGCCGTTGCTTTCTTCTTAACAACTCTCCGCATCCACTTTCTTCTATCTTGAAAAAACATTTGTATGATGGCTACTAATAGCTCATTCTATTCTCTTCCCTCTAGATCTTATGAATCCATGCAATTGTCACAATAAATGTACTTTGCAAGTACTCTTCATACGTTTCTTTTAAAATAACAAACTCAGAGGTATAAATTAAAATGAATTGAGAAATAATCACTCCTAACAATAAATATAATTAAGTTGTTTATCTTTCAAATATCAAATTAGAATTGTATTTAAATAATCACTCCCTATTTAATGATGATCAACATGTAACCAAAAAAAAAATGATGATCAACTTCTTGACTTAGATTTTAAATTTTTGTGGAGAGAATAATAGCATATATATATACATACCTATACTTACAGCTAATTTTTCTCAAGGTTAGAGCAATTCAAAATATTATACTCTCATGCGTATTTAAAAACCCACCGAGTGTCCTCGTGAACTTAGCTCAGTCGGTAGAAACAATACATAATATAATTTATGTAAAGTCTGGGGTTCGAACTTCGGACAAAAAAAAAAAAAAAAACCCCTCGAGTTTGAAGGTGGCGTTAAATTAATATCATGACATATACCATCTGCCTTCTACGATAGATCATTCAATTGAGGTGTGCAATCTTGAAAAAGGGCATTTTCACCTATGAAAAAGATCAAAATGGTTCGAAAAAGGTTAAAACTAAGTTGAAAAAAAAGGGGCAAATACCACTAACTTAAGTTCTCAAGAGAACTCTGATGATAATCTTCAAGAAGCAAGGGAAAGTTTGGAGATTCATAAGTTGGTTCTTTATGCAAAGATGGAGAATATAGTAATCATAATGTTACAAAACCCCGTGAAGCTCAAGGACGAGATTAACTCCAAGAAGATTTCAATGATATTTTTTCCTTGTGATTTTGTCTTTTAGCACTAAGCAAATGTTTTTTTGTTAGGTCTGATTGTGGTCGCGTTTTTTAGGCTTCTGCTTTTGTGTTTGGTTATCAGAACTCGTGTGTTTTTCTTCGTCTAGGAGTTTTTAGTTTTGTACTTTGCTCTTCGTTTTATACTTTTTCCCGTACCTTATGGTTGTGCTTAGCTAGGTTGTGTTTGGACTATAGTCACATAATTCGTAATTCGTTTTGATACGCGGTACGGGTTTGCGGTACGCAATATGAAAAGAATTCCGTACGTACGGAGGTATAGATCTTCGGTACGCGTCGGTTTGTAGTGTTAGTACCACCGGTTATTAAGTATTCCCTCCGTCCCAAATTATAAGTAAAAAAAACTCATTTTCTTTGTCCCAAATTATAAGAAAAAAACTAACTTTTATCATATTTAATTATATTGTTTCAAAAAATTATCTTTTTCTAAGAAAAATTAAATGCAAAGTGTATTCAATTTAGTTTCTCTTTCATTTTCTCAATAAGTAATGAAAATTATTTTTACATCTTCCTATAAAACGTATTTCAAGGATAACACAAAAAACTATATTGCAAATTACTATGTTTTGGTTTTCTTAATAAGTGTGATTTTTTTGTTTTTTTTCTTATAATATAATCAATAAATTTTAAGAAAAGTGTTTTTTTTACTACTAAACTTTATCCAAAGGTAGAAGAATAATACGTACTAATTTAATTTAAAACATGAATAAAATACTAATATCCATCATAATCAAAATCTGAGACTTACATAATTACGAGTAGTATGATCATTTTGTTAAAATAATAGCTTTTCCCAAAACATTTTTTTTTTTTGTTTTGAAAGAAGCCTTTCCCAAAACAATTTATTATTGTTTGTTTCAGCTGCCTAATATTTTTTATATTTTCTCCTTCATCGAGAAAAAAAGTCTCTTCTTTCAAAAAGAAAAATTAAAGTCCCGCACTCAACCTTTCGTCTTCAACGGTTCCAACACTCCACTCGTTTCTCTCATGTCTTGATGTTGAAATTGAAACTGGAAAACGCAGAAATTGCAACATCTTTTCTTGGTTCACTCTTCCATTTCTATGATACGCTGACTTCAGCAAATTCTACAGGAATTTGGACGAATCCAGTTTGCAAAAGTACCGCGAACCGGTTCGCACGAACCAATTCGCAGTTCTCTAGCAAGGGTAGCGAATTCTGTGAGTATGGTTTGGATAATTTGAAATGAATAAAATTGTCGTTTCTTTCAAAAAAGAAAGAAAGACGCAGTGCAATATTTGTTCGATAACCCTTAAACATCGTTATGGTATCCAGATTTTCTCAACGTTATTAAAATATCTACAACTTCTATTACTAAAATTTAGTTACTACCATTTTCTACTTTTGCCTATGTAATTTTTTTTTTAAGGACCCTATGTAATTTATTCTATATCTATATTTTTTTTAGAGATACATCTATATCTATTGAATATTATCCTTTTGATTAATGTAATCCGTTAAATATTTTATGAGTAAATTAAACTTCCCTCCCCTCAAAGAGACTTGAATTACACTCCCCTCCTCTTTTATGTTAAAATATACACTTCACTTCCTTGAAAAGTAAAATTTATACTCCTCCCCTATAAGATGCTTGAATTACAACCCAATCCCTTAATAATTAAATATGGACTACACTTTAATCTATTTTAACATAAATAAATATTTGTATAATATATGTTAATTTTGCATCACCATTTGAAAAATATAAATTCGTTTCTTTATAATCTAAATGTCAATGACAATTAGATTTAAATATTTTGTTATTAAATTTATAATTTAGAGTATAAAATTCACTTTTAAATAACCATACTTAATCGGTTCTAGTAATTTTTCACATATTTTAATTTTATTTTGGGTTGTTTCATATTTTATAATAGTGTTTAAAACTATATGTTAATGAAAGTGTGAATAAAAAATATAGAAAGATATGTATTCAAAATTTGATGATATTAAAATGAACCCGCAATGTTATTTTTCTTTGAAGTGTGTTGGATCATTTTTTTGGGTTAGATTATTAGAAATAAAAAAATATATTGAGGGATTAAACCGTAGATTTTAACATAAGAGGAAAGTGGAATCTAATTCAAGCTTCTCTCAAGGGAGGAGAGTGAAATATTTTCTAACTTGTTTTGAATAAAAGGAGATGGAAGTGTATATTTTAGAGTAAATTACACTCCTCTCCCCTCAAAGATGCTTGAATTACACTCCCCTCCCCTCTTATGTTAAAATATACTACCCTCCCCTCTTATACAAAACATATTAGAAAATATTTCAATCCCCTCCCTTAAGAGAAGCATGAATTACATTCCCCTCCCCTCGTATGTTAAAATCTACATTTTACTCCCTCAATAATTTTTATTTTATTTCTAATAATCTAGCAAAAAAATAATAATCTAACACACTTCGAAAATAAATAGTATTGTGGATCTATTTTAATATAACCAAAATTTGAATACAAATTTTTTCGCTATTTTTTTCACAATTTCATTAACATATAGTTTTAAACCCTATTATAAAATATGAAACAACTTAAAATAAAATTAAATATGTGAAAAATTACTAAAGACAATAAAATATGGTTATTTAAATGTTAATTTTATACTCTAAATTATAAAGTTAATAGCAAAATATTTAATTTAATTATCATTCACATTTAAACTATAAAGAAATGAATTTATTTTTCTAAAATGGTGGTTCAAAATTAATATATATCATAAAAAAAATTATTTATGTTAAAATAGATTAAAGTGTAATGCATATTTAATTATTAAGGGAGGGGGTTGTAATTCAAGCATCTTATTGGGGAGGGGAGTATAAATTTTATTTTTCAAGGGAGATAAGTGTATATTTTAACATAAGAGGGGAGGGGAGTGTAATTCAAGCATCTTTAAGGGGAGGGGAGTGTAATTTACTCTATATTTTAACATAAGAGAGGAGGAAAGTGTCATTTACTCATATTTTATATTGCAATTTCAATTATGCTTTGCCTTGATATCATATATATCTAACTCTTTAAATTTACATGCAATATTCTACATATTTTTAGTGTCGAATAAACAATATAAATTCTAAAATAATTCAATCTTAATCCATTAGCCAGTCTATATAATTTAAACTAACTTAATAAAATAACATTTTCATTATAATGAAAATTAATTTAAAAAAAAATAGTCAGACTTAATATAATACACTAACCACTTGAGAAAAAAATTATGATGTGTACACTTGTAAGACCTAAGCTTTATTCTTCATCCATAAAGGACTTATTAAGATATATATTTTAATATTATCGTAAGGAAATGCCAAATTCTTATTATTATCCCTATTTTATCTTCATCCTAAGCTTTATTACTATCCCTATTTTATCTATCCAATCTTATGCAGTTGATAGATTAAAAACATTAAGGAAATATATTTTAATTAACTGATGTTCAGTATATATACTTATGTAGTTGTGAGGATATTTATTTTTAAAGGAAATTAAAATTACTGAACTATTATAATATAATAATTTTGTCACTACATAATTAAATAAAAGGTGAAACCACAGAGCTCCTTGATGGGGAGGTGGAGAAGTTGCATGGGTTAACCGAGGAGTTGTTCTCTTTGTCCAGGATTAATAACAGTATTTGTTGGCAGCAATCTAGGGCCCAATGGTTGCGAGAAGGGGATGCTAATTCTAAAATAATTCATGGAATCATGTCTAGCAGAAAACGAGGAAATACAATGTCATCTTTTGTTGTCAATGGGTGTTAGTGGAGGGGGTTGATAATGTCTGTGTTGCTGTGTTTTCTCATTTTTCTTCTCATTTCAAAGCGCGTAGGGAGGGGCGCCTCATCATGGATGCTCTTCAGTCTCCTTATTTGAATCACAGAGAGGGTAGTCTGGTAAAACCGTTTACTTTGGAGGAGGTTAAAGTTGCGGTGTGGGATTGTGATAATTTCAAAAGTCTGGGTCCTGATGGTGTTTCATTCGGCTTCATAAAGGAGTTTTGGAATATTTTGTGTGATGATATTATGCGCTATCTAGTGGAATTTCATAGAAATGGGAGATTGACCAAAGGGATAAACATCACGTTTATTGCTCTTAGTTCAAAGGTTGATAGCCCTCAACGGTCAAATCAATTTCGGCCTATCTCTTTGGTGGGAAATATGTATAAAATTCTGGAGAAGGTTCTTGCTAATAGATTGATGTCGGTTATTGGGTCTGTTATTTCTGATTCCCAGTCTGCTTTTATTAAAGGTCGTCGGATTCTTGGTGGTATTTTGGTGGCGAATGAGATTGTCGATGAAGCTCGTAAACGGCGTAAAGAGTTTCTTCTTTTTAAAGTAGATTTTGAGAAAGCATATGATTCTATTGATTCGGGTTATTTGGATGAGGTGATGCGTAAGATGGATTTCCCGACTCTCTGGCGGAAATGGATAAAAGAATGCATTGGCACGGCTGCCGATTCAATATTGGTTAACGGTTCCCTAACGGAGGAGTTCTCCTTAGACATGGGGTTGAGGCAAGGCGATCCTCTTTCCCCTTTTCTTTTTCTTCTGGCCGTAGAGGGTTCCCATGTGTTGATGAAGACTATGTCTTTGAATCATCTTTTTAACGGTTATAGTGTGGGCAGCAGTAATCCGGTGGTGGTGTCTCATTTGCAATTTGCGAATGACACACTTATTTTTGGAGAGAAGTCTTGGGCTAATGTTCGCATGAGGCGTGCGGTTCTCATCTTGTTTGAAGCTTTATCTGGTCTCAAAGTTAACTTTTCAAAGAGTCAGTTGGTTGGTGTAAATGTTCCTGAATCTTGGCTGTCTGAGGCAGCATTGGTTTTGAGGTGTAGGGTTGGTTGCCTTCCGTTTGTTTATTTAGGGCTGCCCATTGGTGGGAAAGCGCATAGATTGGATTTTTGGAAGTCGTTGATTCTTCGTATTAACTCTAGACTGTCAGGTTGGAAGACTAAACATTTATCTTTGGGTAGTCGCTTTGTTCTGCTAAAATTTGTCATGTCATCCCTGCCTGTTTATGCCCTTTCCTTCTTCAAGGCCCCGTCAGATATCATCTCCTCTATTGATTCTATTTTTTTTTTTTTTTTTGTGGGGTGGGGGGTTGAGGACCACATGAAGATATCTTGGGTTGACTAGAATTCTACTTGTTTGAGTAAGGATGTTGATGGTTTGGGGGTAAGGCGGATTAAGGAGTTTAATAATGCGTTGTTAGGAAAATGGTGTTGAAGGTTGTTGGTTGAGAGGGAGAGTTTGTGGTGTAGGGTGTTGTCGGCCCGGATGGAGGGTGGTCGTGTGTTAGAGGGAGGCCGTGATGCTTCCTATTGGTGGCGTGTTATTGCTGCCTTACGTAGGGAGGTGTGGTTTAGTGATCATGCTAGTCATGACGTGGGAAATGGGAAGTCAACCATGTTTTGGTCAGATGTGTGGATCGATGGAGTGGCTCTTAAGGAGAGTTTTAGTAGATTGTTTGATTTGTCGTTAGTTAAGGAGGTGTCTGTGTTTGAGATGAGCCAGTTAGGCTGGGGGGAGGATGGTGAGGCGTGGAAGTGAACGCGGGGGCTGTTTGCGTGGGAGGAGGAACGGTGGGGGAACTCTGTTTATTACTTCAAAATGTGACTTTGCAGGTTGATAAAGAGGACAAGTGGCTTTGGAAGTTGGAATCGAGCAATGATTTCACCGTTCAGAGTGCTTATAAAGTCATGGTTCATCGACATCATTCTACTTCTACGGTCTCTCTGAAGGTTCTTTGGCATAATGATGTTCCTCTGAAAGTTGTTCTTTTCGCCTGGCGTCTGATTCGGGACAGGTTGCCAACTAAGGACAACTTGTTTCGTCGTGGAGTGATAGCTTCCGATGCTAGATTGTGTGTTGGTGGTTGTGGTTCGTTGGAAACTTCCCCTCATTTATTTTTGCATTGTTATTTTTTTGGGGAAGTCTAGCACTTTATTCACTGTTGGTTGGGTGTCTGTGGATTACCTAAATCAATTTGGTGTTGTTGGTGGTAATTGTTCTAAGTTGCGGCGATCCATTTTGCTTTTGATTTGGTATGCTACTGTGTGGGAAATATGGAGAGAAAGAAACAACAAAATATTCAATGGCAAACAATGCTTGACACTTCAGCTTGTTGACAAGATTAAGACACTTTCTTTTGTATGGTTGAAGGCGAAACTAGCAAACCTCTCTTTCAACTACCATGCTTGGTGGATTAGTCCGTTCACTATGTTGGGCATTGGCTAGTGCTATTTCTTTCTTTGTTTTTTGTTTCGGTTTTACTATTTTTGCTTTGTACATATGTTTGTGACTTTGTTTCTTTCCTGGTACACCTTGTACTAGGAAGAACACTTTGATTGGGTAATATATATATATATATATATATATATGAGTTTTGGTAGAAGACACATTTTATGAAGGTGTCTTTTAGCAAGTTATTCTATGAGCATTTGTTAAAAGATACCAACTAATTTTTATGAAGGTGTCTTTTAGCAAAGTTATAACTAAAAAATGGAAATCACACCTTGAGGTGTGTGTTGCTAAAAGACACATTTATAGGTGGCTTCTAGCAAAACCCTATATATATATATATATATATATGCCGCCCTCGCGAATGCTTCACCACACAATGACACATGTCTCGTCGTGCTACCCATGCTATAGCACGGGTATCTCGACTAGTTCATGGTTTAAAGCTAAAAGTTCAATTTCAGCTTTTGATCTTTATCAATGGTGGTTGAACTTTTTTATGTATTTGCTTGTGTCTTAGTTGTAGCTTTCATGTTGTTCTGTTGTGGCTCTATTCTATAATTGACTTTGTGAACTCTTGAGTTTTATCTTTACACTTCTTGTAATAGGTAAAATATTGTTAATATATTTCATTTTATCTTTGTTAAAAAAGAAAAAACTCATAAGCCATTATTTGGATGATTCAAATTAGACATAATGAAAGTGAAGTTATTTTATAATAATCGCTTAAACATAAAGCTCACAACC
>Ga0228711_1001637_pt1 | contig 33383 bp, 17 predicted proteins | sample MedpolnodulmetaG_2_FD_177996 | JGI IMG/M metagenome (GOLD analysis project Ga0228711, IMG submission 177996) | Root nodule microbial communities from Medicago polymorpha collected in Santa Monica, California, United States - brown nodules | ecosystem: Host-associated > Plants > Roots > Nodule... | reverse complement strand
TAAAAATTCGTACGCACCTAGTCAACTATTAATTATTGTTAATTTTATAACAGCAATGTGCATTTATTATTTTTTTCTGCAGTAAAAAATTGATTAAAAAAATTCTCTTGCCTGCATCAAAAAATTTGTAGTATAATAGTCAACTGTTATTTTTTTTTTATTTTTATAACTTTAAATCATAGGAAATCTGATTCTATTTTAATGTTAATTAGTAGTCATAGTCAACCTTTTAATGTGATTTATAGAACCAAAAAATTGTATGTGATTTGTAGTATGACATGTGGCATTTGTATGTATAGAGGGTGCCATGTGGATTATGGCATTTTGAACATTTGCTTTTGTATGTATAGAGAATTTTAAATTGGGTTTAATTTAGTATTGCTTTGGTTTACCCAAATCCTTATATGTCATTTTCAGAAGCGGCTAATCGAGTATGGTGATTCCCCTAAAACTGAGAGCAAATCAAAGGATGATGAAGATACACCAAGTAGCAAAGTTGCTGGCAAGAGACTAGCTGACAACGTGGGATCAATTATGGTGGAAACTGAAGTTGGTGAAGGATCGACCAACAAACCTGTCAAAGGTCAATGCATCAAGATTGAGAAGGATTAGTCGAAATACCAAGTAGCGTCTAAGGATTGTTTTGTTCTTATTTTTTATTTTTTTTTTCTGTCGTGTTTTGGATTGATGAGTTTCTCTGCTGTTTTGTTAAGTTCCTTTGGACGTACCATGTTTTATGCTTTATATTAATGGAACTGTGTTTTCTTCTTAATATTCTGTTTCACCTATAATTCTTGTACATTTATGTCAGTATGTTGTTATCATGCGAACTGGTAGATCAGTTAAGGTGCAAGCATGAAGTACTAGGGCTGTTATACAATTTTATAACAACATTCATCAACTAGAATTATAATGAACAGATGATAAACGTATTACATTGATATTAAACCCTTACAGATGAAATCTAGATGCGGATCTTGACATGGTTTTAATTTTTGCAATAAGTTATTGTAGTACTCCATTTATTTATTTTATTTGCTAAACTTCATTGTGAAACGGGGGAGGGAGAGGGTGTATACTTCTATCTGGAAAAGATTTGTTCACTTTGGCATGACAATAGTCACATAACCATAGGCCATGCATTGGATTTGAAGTACAATTTGCAGATTTGTAGAAAAAGCTCCAATAGGACACATTACATTTGGACTTTAAAGCAGTGGGTTTGATGCATTATTCATGTGTAGAACTTGCAACCATATTTTGTTCGTAGTAGCTGATGCCTATTCCTTTACATCTATTTGAACAATGTAAAAGCTGCTATTGAGATTTGGACATATATGCATCATACGATTTGTAATTTGAACCCAAAACTTCGGTTATGGGTTAAACTTATTGTTAATGAATACCATATTTAGTAGAGGTCAACATTCACTTCTCCATTTATTAATAGTTTTTTTCTTTAATGTTGTTAAAATTAGTCTTCCACACTTTAAAAAAAATAGTTTTTTATTCCTCTAGAAATAAGATTCATTTTAGCAAGTGTTTGTCAAATTTATTGTCATTAGTGTATTGATAGACCCGTCTATCACATGGGTCAAAGATCATTATTGTCTTTATTACGGCCTATAAGATCCGTGCGACGCACAGGTTGAAAGTCTAGTGTATATATATATATATATAAAAGGTCACCTAATATGACAATTTAAAAATATCTATCTTCGTTTTTTGACCAAATTAAAGGAGACAAGGTAGTTGGAACATCATAAAAGACATGGAGGCTAGGATTGGATAGAGCAGCTCTAGCAATGTTATGAGCCACGCTATTTGCTTACCTACTAACAAACGACACTACATAGTAGGGATTACTTAACAAGAGAGTTTTACATTCCGAAACTAAATAACCAATTTCATTAAGGGAGAGAGTGGTGTTTCCTAGTAGATCAATCAATAGTTTACTGTATGTTTCGAATACAACATGGCGAAGGTCTTTGGAGATGGCCATTTTGAGACATTCCAAGAGACCTATAGTTTCAGCTTCCAAAACAGTGGCCGACAAAAGTTTGATGTCTGACTGACCGAAGAGAAGGTTTCCAAAAGAATCGCGGAAGCATAAACCATAACACATTACCGAGTTACCATTGAGAAGGGTTGCGTCGACATTGCACTTGATTGTGCCGTGAAGAGGCTTTTCCTAGGAAGGGTGCTGCTCGACATGTTGCTCTGGATGTTTGACTTTTTGAAAACAACTCCATTCATGAAGAACTTCTTGGGCGCGAGTGATTGTGAGAGTTGGAGTAGTGTTGTTGTCTTCCCAAAGTAACAAGTTCTGACTCTTCCAGAAGCTCCAAATGATCATAGCTACTAATGGTGTTTGATGATCATGAAGTTTATGCAGCAAGTCAAAAAGTATTTGTTGATGAAACGAATCAGCCCTGTAGAGTAAATCTTGAATAATGCTACCTATGCCAAGGAGGTTCCAGCAAGCCATTGCTTTATGAGAGACAAAGAATAAGTGCATATGGAATTCAACTAGAACATAACAAGATACACAAGTTTCACAACAAGGGATACCACGCTTGGATATATTCTCTTGTAGGTAGATAGTGGTGAGCTGCACGCCAAAGGAAGGCTCGTACTTTAAGAGGGACACTAAGAATATCGGTGCAGATGCGGTAGGCCGTTTTAACGGAGTAGGAGCCGTCAACTGTAGCATTCCAAATGCAAGTATCTTCTCTTCGTCTATTGTAGAGGGAGTAGATAAGATTGCAGCAACATAATTAAAGATATCTATCGAGTTAATTTTTTTTTAAAAGAATCTATCTAGATAATTAACAAGTATAATTAATAAATAAACATTTTTTGACTAGTATATAAAAAAATAGTAGCGCTAAGGGGTGGGAATAGGCCAGGCCAGGCCAGGTCTACGAAATTTTTTACAAGTCTGAGCTTGGCCTATGGCCTATCATAAGTCGTTTTTCTTGGCCTGGTCTGGCCTATTTAAAAGTCTAGTCTAGCCTGAAAGCCTATTTTACATCAAGGCCATCAAATAGTCATTTGACCTACTAAATAGGCTAAACAGGCCCTAAAGCCTATTTCACTGCAAGCAAATTTTAACAAGATTAAAACCTACTTAAAACCTATTACAACAAAGCCTATTATGGGACTAATAGGTAGAGAAAAATATGTTCTTATTTTTAATGTATGCAATTATTTTAATATCAAGAATATTTTTTTAATAGATAAGTATTAGTAGACTAGCCTATCAGGCTTAACAGGCTTTTCTGGATGCCTAAGTATGGCCTATTTAACTAAATATGCTTTTTAAAAAGCCTAAGCCTTAGCCTCTCTACTAAACAGGCAAGGCCAGGTCAGGTCGTAGGCCTCTGTAGGACGACCTGGCCTATTCCCAACCATAAGCGTTATATACAGCAAAGCCAATTTTCCGAATGCGTAGCGAAACAAAAATTCACTACAACGAAGCCAATTTTTCCGAATGCATAGGAAAACAACAATCCACGAATGAATTTCAAATAAGATCTAAAAAAAAAGATGTGTGTAATAAAAAACTAGGTTCGGCTGCTTATTATTGTACATATCATTTTTTGGCTAATAACATGAATGCCAAATAAGTATGGATATAAAAATTCTTATGTCACATGTATAACAAAACAAATTACTCTTATCATATTTTTTTCTCTCCCTTTCCTCCTTCCCAACCAAACCCTACCGTCATCACTTTTTTTTTCCTTCTGGATCTACCAAAAATGGGTGATTTAGAGTCAATTGTGTTCCAACACCACGCCTCCAAAAAAAATTTCTTTCTTTTTTAGTTAAATAAGTGATTTTAAGATATTTTCAATCTTATTACGTTTGTTTTTGTGATTTCGTCCTTGCACGACTCTATTTGTTTTGATCATGCACGACTCTGATCCAACATCACGCCTTTGAAACCAATACTGATTTGATCATACACCCTAATTTCAAGCCAGACTCTCCACTTCAATCTATCCTTGAAACAACATCTACTGACCAAACAGTCCCTGATTCTAGTACTTCAGTATCCGAAGATCAAGCCTATATTGTTTAACCTATCAGTGTTGCGCAACCTGAGAATTCTCTACAAACAACACTTGATACTTTAGCCAACAAACCATTAATTTTATAGCCTGTTTTTGAACCAGTAATTCAACCTACGTTAGCCTCAGCCAGTAAAGCATCTGTTAACTCAGGAATATCTCATCAACCAGATTGGACTTTATGTGATTCAATGGATTCTGATGATGAAGATATGCCTGGAATCAATGCTGGTAGAAATCTTAACTCTTCAACTCAGCCCACACAAGACTTACCATCAACTTCTACAAATCAGCCTACACAAGACTCACCTTCTACACCTACACCTCAAACCATCAATCTCTCACCCCCTCCTACCCTTCTATTAGATTATATTGTATTAAAAGAGGTATGTGAAAACATTTTTGAGGATCTGAAGAAACTGGTGAAAGCAAGGAATCATCCTGTGCACACTGAGCAATATGTAGAAAAGTGGACTGCACTTAGAGAAATGATTGATAGAGTCTTGTGTGACCTGCAAAGACTTTATGTAGAAGCTCAAAATCATTCTCTCAACAACTGGTTAAGGAAGTTATCAAGAGTATGGAAGAAGTGGAAGTCAGAAGAAACAAGTTATACTTATCAGACTCTCCATTCTTCCTAAATGCATCTTCACTTATCACTTCTGCAGTCAAAAAGGATCTGAACATTTCATGGTTAACTCAAGTGAAGGTCAACGTTGATATTCCAATCCTTGAGAAGCTAAAGAAAGATCTTAGGCAAACAAAGAAGATCAAGAAGTTAGAGCAAGAGTTGTTTGATCAAAAGATGCTTACGAAAGCATTGAAGAGACAAATGGCTAAGATGAAAGAAGAACACAAAGCACGAGAAGAAGCCTAATCCATAAGATTAGATGCTCTAGAGGAAACTTTGAAGAAACAGTGAGAAGAAATAAAGGCAACGATGAGGGAAATGATGGACTTAATGAACAAACAACCCCAACCTTAGAATGCACACATTTTACTTGTTGTTTCTGTCATTTCTTTGTCTATGTTCCTTATGTTTATTCTTCTGATACTTGTTTTTCAACTTATTTTCTCTGATACTATGTTAATTTGCTCTGTTATTCTAATATTTTCGTTATTACACACTGTTTTAAATATTTTAACCATGCTCTGATTGGTACTTAGAGTATCTCATGTTTTTCTTACTTCTCTTCTTTTTTGTTTATGCTTTTTGTTGATGACAAAAGGGAGAGTAGATATAGAATACATTTAGGCTCTGAGCCCACTAATTTAACTTAAAATTAAATTAGGAGAACCTGCTTCTCATCTCTTAGTCTTTAATTTCATGTGAGATTATTTCTAAGCGGCGTTTTTAAGTTTAAAGTGAATTTAATTAACATGGATAGAACTCAGGGGGAGCTTACAAACCTCAGACCCTAAAGTCAACTTGTTAATTAGATTAACAACAATTGACCTTTCATGCTAGTGTTTGTCATCATCAAAAAGGGGGAGATTGTTGGAAAAAAATGTGTCCTAGTGTGCAGGACCATAGTCAATTGGATATGATAACAAGGTATAAAAATGTCAATCGGATATGCTAATATTTGTTAAAGTGTGCAGGACCATAGTCAAAAATTATAAGTCAAGTATAGGTTTTGAAAGAACAAATGAGAGCAATGGAATTTACAAAAAGGAAGCTTGTGTTGCAAGATTCAAGATAGAGTCTGAAGGCCATCAGAAGCTGACGTCATCAGAGAGTCTGAAGAGCATCAGAAGCTGAAGTTCAATAGAGTTTGAAGACTGTAACCTGGAGTTAGTTAAAAGTTGTTATTCTGAATTCATATGATTGCAGAAGGAATAGAAGCCTGAAGCAACGACTATTTCAGAAGAATTAGAAGGCAATGGATGCTTATCCATTAAAGAGTGCAGGAAAAAGACATAGTACAATTGTACAACCACTACTCCACTCCTCATGTCTGCAGTAGTACAAGATAACAGTTGTGACTACGCTGGTTATTCTCTATTCAAAGAATGAATTTGAAATTGTTCCTTCATAGAACAATAACCAAATTAAGCAACAGATCATTGGTTTTATTAAGCTTCAACAACGACTCTTTTGATCTGCTAGCAATCAACAATGTCTCTTTCACACCTCTATATAAAGGAGTGAAGACTTGAAGATTGTACGAGACTCACAACAATTTTACAAGTGCCAAAACTCTGTTGAAATTGTTTTCACATCAAGTTCACTTAGAATTTATTAACAACTTTCATATCTTAGAAATTCTAGAGTCTTAAGAGTGTTTATCTGATTTGTATTGTGAACATCATTGATTGTATATCAAGTGTTCAACCTCAAACAATTTTCTGTGTAATTGTGTTTTTTAGATGTCTCTTGCTTTTGTGCTTGAGCATAGGAAGTCTCTTGCGTGTGTGCTTGAGCATAGGAAACCTCTTGCTTTTGTGCTTGAGTAGTTTGAAGTCTCTTGCTTTTGTGCTTGAGCAATTGTAATCAAATATTGATTTTAGTGATCTCTCCTTGGAAGTGCAAGGAGGACATGACTACTTCCGGACTGTGGAAGGAACCTGTATAATTGCTTTGTCTCTTTCTCTTCACTCTATCTCTTTACATTATCCGCTGCATAAGACTGATTTCTGTTCCAAACACTGAACTTTATCATACTCTGAACATTGGACTTAGTTTTAACACAATTCACCCCCCCTTCTTGTGTTTTTCTCACCTTCAGAATTATGATATTCCCAAGGTTGTAGCAGCAGATGAGGGTAGTTCGAGCACATGACAATCTTATTGGTAGCCTCCGTTGTGAGGTAGAGTAAAATGTTACGTCGATGCAGCATTCTCCGATCAATTCAACAAGATGGGCATTGGCATATGTCTCCGAGATGAGGATGGCACTTTTATTTTGGATTAAACAATCCCAATTCAACCGAAGTGTCCAATTGCAATGGGGGAAGCTTTGGCTGTGTACAAAGCAATAGAATGGTTAAGCGACATGTCATTCGAATTTGTGAATTTTTGATCTGATTCTAAAACCATTACTGATGCCTTTAATCAGAATCAGGTAGATGTCATAGAGAATAGTCATATTTAATCATAATGTCGACGGTTGTGCATGTCCCACTTTACAAACTCCAAGGTTGAGTTAAGCAGGCGAAAAGCAAATGAGGTGGCTCACACTCTAGCAGAGGCTGCACATTATTAGCTAGTCCCACTATTCGTTATCACGTTCCTCATTGTATTCAAAACGTTATTATTAGTAAAATGCTATAAGCGTCATTTAAAAAAAACAACTCACATTTTTGTCAAAAAAAATAAATAACAAGTCACACCATCATTAATATTTTCAACTATTTATTACATTTACTCTAGTGTACTGACCAATCTTTTTTTTTTTTTGGTACAAAGTTGTTAGCTCGTGCATTTCACAAGCTCATTTAATACGGTCGACATTTGTTTAACCTTTAACTTTGCAGGAATCGAAAGAACTTCTTTGTTTTAATTGAAGAATCTCAACGAAGCTTAAAGCCTAAGGCGCATAACCAGGATCTCGACAAAGCAAGGGTGAAAGGTTAGTTTCACGTCGAAGTCAAGCAAAAGGGCGGGAAGCACGATTTCAAGCAAGGAAGCGGTTTCCTTTTAGTGGAAAGCGTGCGACAAGTGGTTTTCAAAGCTGGAAGAAGTGATGATCATGGAGTTACTGGTTCGCCATCTAGTTTTTTATTATTATAAATAGTAGTTTCCAAGCCGGAAAGTGGGTTGCAAATGATATACAGAATTCTACACCACTCGAACCACTGGCTACTAAGGAAACGAGTTATACAAAATGTATGTAAACTGATTTGTAGACCACCCTTTTATTTTAATGCATTGCATTTTACCTTTTCCTTGAGTTTACGTGCGTAAACTTACTTTTATCTTGCTTTATTTTAAGCTTTTAATTGCATTCTCAAACCTGTCGAGAGACCGTGCCTTTTCATATCAAACTTGTCCTACTCTCTAAGCAACCTGAGTGCATTTGGTGGCGTTTTTTCAAACACTTTTTCGATAAAAACCTTTGCATAACGGTCTTGAGATTTCTAGTTCGATCTCACTTGTTCATGGTGGTCCCATCGAAAGCTAATTTCAACTTGTTGTTGGGTAGAAAATGGATTCATGGAATAGGTGTTGTTCCCTCATCCATGCACCAAAGAATCTCGATCGGGAGAGACGAAGGTATAGTCGAAAATATCGAGACTGACCGAAGCTATTTTCTTGTTGAAATAAATCAAATCAAAAGGAAGACTTTTGACAAGAATTTAGCAAATATCGCTCCATGTTCATCTGCAAAAATTGATGATGCTAATCAAGCAGATGCAAGTTCTGTGAAACTCCATCCAGCTCATGGCTTTATGTGGGAAAGGGAGACGTTCGACACATAATCTGATATGGAGGATATGAATTCTCTAACCTTGGGGAATGGTGAAGATGATCACCACATCTAAGCAAGATGCTTAGAATCAAATCATGGTTGTGTAGCCAGAATATGAAATCAAACAGGCCTTAATGGTTAGTACTTATCAAAAGATGGTCAAGAAACCATTGATGAAGATACTATCGAAACACTCAAGTTTAGACTTGCGAGAACTTTGGTTAATTGACCATAAATTTGATTGTATCTTTGTTAAGGAATGGATGTAACTCCTTAGTTGAAAATTAAATGGTGAAATTTGGCATTAGTTGCCTTAAAGAGTCGAAAGTTTCAGTAAGAAAAACCATAAGCAATGGGTGAAACCAAGATGGGTGTAACTCTTGTTTAAAACCTTTGTGGAAAATTTGTCAATATCAAAGTTTGAGGGCAAGCAATTATGTTTATTGAGGTTTTACTTACAACTTTGGTTTGTTTGCAAGCGTTTACTCAGATTGCAAATTTTTCTTACTTTAAACAATTGAGGTTCTTTACCATTTTTTTATAAATCGTCAAAGGAATCAGTTTCTTTGATAAACATGTCGAAATAAAGGCACATATTGAGAAGTATAAGCCTGTTGTGCAAAACAAAGAGACAGACATTTGGCTTCGAAATCGACAGAGTAATACAAAAGTTAGCCGAAGCATTACAAAATTTGACACTGTTATGTCATGACATAACACATAGCAAAGCCAAAATAAAAACGGAGGGCAGCCGTTTTTCTTGTTTCAGGTGTTACTGTAACGCCCTATTTATTTATCTAATTATTTTTTGTTGAGTTTAGAGTCTTTTATATGACTTATGTGATTTATGTTGATTTATGACGTGTTGTTGTGCATTAATATTTTATTAAGTGGCTTTATATTATTATTTAGAAGAATATGTGGGAAGTTAGAACAAATAGATTTGGAGGGGCTGTTTTAGAAATAATCAAGAATAAGTGGTGTGAAGTAGAAAATCTGCTAAGTATATAAGGAAAAACAAGAGATAGACAAAATTAGGTTTTGCATAGAAGTCTTTGGGAGAAAGAGGAGAAGAGAACCAAGAGAAGGGAGAAACTTGTAGAGTCTTGCAATCACCAATCTAAGGTAAGGGTGGGACTAATATTCTCTAATCTTAAGTATTGTAATTCTGAAATTGAATTTGGCATGTAGGTTTGTAGTTGTTCATGAGAAGTTGAGAATTAGGGTTAAGAATAGGATTTTGATGATAGAACATGTAGAATTGGATGTTAAGAGTGTAGAAAGTCCGTAGAATTCATAGATAATTGATGTTCAGACTGTAGAATGATCATAGGTTGAGTTTCCTATCAATTTTGGGATGAAGGTTGATGAAAATTGGGTTTTTGGGGTTAAAAATCGCACTTCCCGACAGAGAACCTGTTACGTTCGCCACGGCGAGTAGGCTGCTCGCCACGGCGAGCTATACGTGACAGAGAGCAATGTTTGCTCGCCATCCACTCGCCACGGCGATTAAGTGTGAGACAGAGAGCAATGTTTGCTTGCCACGGCGAGTAAGATCGCCCGCCACGGCGAGTAACATGGTAATGCTGTACCTTTTCATGTTCTTGAGTTGTGTTCATACATTTCTGTTTTTGAGTTAGCCTTTAGTGCATACCTGAAAACTTTAGGTGATATTATCAGTTACCCAGATGGTTTGTTGTCAAGAATAACATGACTTAGGAATTGATATGTATGTATGTTGATGATCATTATATGAATAACGTGTTGGTGAAATATTACATGAAGGTATGTATATGTGTTGATGAATTGTTATATTCATGACTATGTTGCAATTATCTTGATGATTTTGATGATGTTGCGATTAAAAGATGAGTATTTATGAGATTGTAATGTTGAGGTTGTCAAGTCGTCGATGTCGTACGTTGTTGTTGATTAAGTTGTTGAGTCCATGCATACTCATATTAAGTCGAGGGCTTGATGCCCTGTTGAATGTAAAATCATTCATATTAAGTTGAGGGCTTGATGCCCTGTTGAATGTAAAATCATTCATATTAAGTTGAGGGCTTGATTCCCTGTTGAATGTATAATCATTCATATATATAAGTTGAGGGCTTGATGCCCTGTTGGATGCTTGATCATTCATATCACGTTGAGAGCCTATGCTCTATAAGTTGGGGGCTTGATGCCCTGATTGGTACCACATGCATATTGCATAGTCAAGTTGTTGTTGAGTTGAAGTTGTAAGTTGTTGTTGAGTTGATGTTGTAAGTTGTTGTTGAGTCGTTGTCGTCGATTCTAAATGCTAAGTAGAAATAAATGAAACATATGTGAACTATTATTGATAATAAGTATATATGAACCATGATTGTTGTTTAAGTTGTTAAATTTCGTTGATGAATTATATGCTTATTATTATTGAATGTGAAATCTCACCCCTTCTGTTTGAATGTTGCCCCTGTGTTGGTAACGTGCAGATAACCAGGACTAGCTGCGGATGTGAGTTGACTCTCTCGTGTGTCGTCTTAGGGTCGCTCTGATACGTAACGGGATAGGGATTCTTGTTTTGCTTTCCATTGTTACGTATTGTTTTATGAACTATGTTGTTGAACCTTTTGGATTAAGAATTTCCTTAAGTTGTTATGTTGAGGCCGTAGTGCCAAAGATTGTTGAACAAGTTGTTGACTTTGAAATAATTTTCCGCTGCGATGTTAAACGAATTTTGACACGGTTGGATTGAATAAATAGTAATTTTACTCTATTTCTGTTTTAAAGAAGTGTGACATTCCGTTTTATGTTGAATACTCTGATTATTTGTATTATTTACATTGTTGGGGAAAACGGGGTGTTACAGTTACCCTACAGACCAAGATGCAGATGCCGAAGCATACCAAAACAAAGCGCTGCATCCCTAATGGAAGCTTGAGTTCTCCATGAAACGAAAATGAACAAGGAACCAAGTGATTTCAAGGTCGAGGCGGCAAAAAAGATAGATATCAGGCATTCGGTATTCCTCGTCAGGTCCAGGAAGCAGCCAAACAAGCCTCGACTTATTTTGTTGTGTTCACAAGTTCCACCAGATTCACAGGTGCGTCGATACACTAACCCACGAGGGAGGAAAGCGGAGTCAGGATGGACTCTGAGATTCATAAGGGATCTTCTACAACGAGCCAGTTGTTTATCGACGAAAAGTACTAGGCCCCATTAGATCCATGGCGGGCTTCTACGTACAAAACCCGTCTGACTTCCTCCACATTAGGATATGGTTTCTGAAAAAGTTGAGAAGCCAAAGCAATACAGAATGTTGAGTGCCCGCTAGCAGAAAGACGCTGCATGAAAGCGATCTTCTCCGCGCAGGGTTTGGGATCAAATAGGTAAAACAAACAGCTCTTTGGTAAAACCCTAAGAACCTCGGGATGATCGAGAAGCTTCAAATAGCAAGAAGAAATGGCCCTAAATCTAAAAAGGTTTCTAACACCGGATTTAGTGACCTTACCAGCAATAGGAAGCAGAATGTGATCTGGTAAATTGTCCATATGAATCTTCATACAAAGGTCAAGGATGAAAAGGAAAGTTGTTTGATGAACAAAGTTTGTCAGACCTTTGGTTGATATAATCTCAGTGGGCTATTTGGAAGGTGTGAAGATAGACACAATGGTTTTTTTTTTTAAGTCTCAGAAATGGGAGCCTTAATAAAAAGTGTCATGAGTGTAAGAGAGAGAGGAGTGAAATGAAGACTAAATATGTCATTAATTACGAAATCGTTCGGATGATTGCCACGTGTATAACTTTGTGGATTTAATCAGTGGCGGACAGGTGGTCTGAGGTTACCAAAGTGATAACCTCAGAAAATGGTGTAAACCATTAAGAAGGGAGTAACTCGAGCAGGACAAGTGAAGTATTTTCAAAAATGCCAATTTCCTCCTCCTTTGATAAATTTTGTCGAAAAATCGCATTTTAGGGGGGCTTTTATTAGCTCGTGAATTTCACAAGCTCATTTAATATGGTCGACATTTGTTTGACCTTTAACTTTGCAGGAATCGAAAGAACTTCTTTGTTTTAATTGAAGAATCTCGACGAAGCTTAAAGCCTAAGGCGCATAACCTGGATCTCGACGAAGCAAAGCTGAAAGGTTAGTTTCGCGTCGAAGTCAACCATAAGGCCGAGAAGCACGATTTCAAGCAAGGAAGCGGTTTCCTTTTAGTGGAAAACGTGGGACAAGTGGTTGCCAAAGATGGAAGAAGTGTTGATCATGGAGTTAGTGGTTCGCCATCTAGTTTTTTAGTATAAATAGTAGTTTCCAAGCCGGAAAGTGGGTTGCAAATCATATACAGAATTCTACAACACTCAAACTACCGACGTCTAGGGAAACGAGGTATACAAAATGTATGTAAACTTATTTGTAGACCACCCCTTTTATTTTAATGCATTGCATTTTACCTTTTCCTTGAGTTTACGTGCGTAAACTTAGTTTTATCTTGCTTTTATTTTAAGCTTTTAATCGCATTCTTAAATCTGTCGAGAGATAGTGCCTTTTTATATCAAACTCGTCTTGCTCTCTAAGCAACCTGAGTGCATTTCGTGGTCTTTTTTCAAACTCTTTTCCGATAAAAATCTTTGCACAACGGTCTTGAGATTTCTAGTTTGATCTCGCTTGTAATAATCAGAACTAGCCTTCGTTAGCCAAAATCGCAGGCAAACAAAAGTGTACTCACCAATTTTATTTTCATCCAACTAAGTTTTTTTTTTATTTTTACAATGTACCATATTTCATTTATAAACATCGGAATGATGTATACATACCCATGATGAACCTAATTGATGGTAAATGGTTGAACCATGACTAGGTTGTGAAAATTGTATCTCTTGCGCATAAACAATTTGATTACTGTTGCAAATTTTAAATATATATTCCAAAAGTTTCAAAATATAAAAATATGGAAAAGCATTTTTTTTTTCAAGGAGGAAAGTATTTTCTCTTAATACTATTATTTTTAATATTATTATTTACAATAACACTTGACTTGGTACAATCATTCTGTACACCTGTTTATATATTCATATTTTTCTAACTAATTTTGTATTGCTTTGACCACGTGTTCATGAATATAGGGCTTAAGTTTCTCAACCGTAACATTCATTTGTGAGTATAAATATCAATGCACCTTCACTTGCCAATATCATAACTTTGTTATTAAGTACACATGCAACAAACAAATTAAAAGCCCTCTCCTCTTACTTCCAGTTATCATGGGTTTCATCTTCCTTGCAAATTCATTTCTCAGTTCTACGTCCTTGATTCCATCAAGAAAAGAAAATTTTATGTATATTAGGTGGAAAATCATTAAGGACGACGCATCTTGGACTACTCTAGGCTTTGTTCATTTTGTACGTTTTCAAAATGTGTTTAATCCGAGTTGTGCAAAGAAGCTGATAGAGTTGTATATTGGTGTCCAGATTCCACAACAATCTTAAAATCGATAAGTTTACTTGATCTGTCTCTTTTGTTTATTCTCCTGAACATAAATTGATGCTTATATTATATATTGATTATTATTTGGAGATAATTATACGCCTATTTAAGATTACAATCTTATGGATTTTCATTTCGTTTAATAGAATTTATCTCGATTTAAAGAATATGGAGAAATGAGGATTGCTCCTTCAATATTCAGGTTCTATATATTGTTTTTGATTTTGTTTGTATTGAGAGTAATTTTGTGGGAGTATAAGACTAAATAAATTAGAAGGCAATAGTGAAACCTATATTTTACTTTTTTAAAATGGTTATTTTGGGCTTTGATTCTAATTATCAAGTTATTGTTACTGGTTTTTAAATTAGCATAATTATGTATTTGTTCTACATGATTTTTTTCCCTAAAAGACAACATTTTTACTTATAAAAGTTAAGGGTCTTGTTTATTTAAATTATGCATCTAGGTTGTAACTTTTGAAATCATATTTTCTATCTTCAGAATCTTAGTTGTTCTGATAAAGAATTAATAATTCATTTGGTGACAATATTTTGTTAGTGCAATATTTGTGAAAAACGAAATCCACATCATTATATGCTTTGTGTTTTGAAACATGATAGTGTTGAAAAGTTGATCATTGTATGCAAATAAAATATTGTAACGGGATTTGAAGATATAAAGCAAGTTATGGCTCTTGTTCATGTTAATTAAAATTAAAATTCAATTGATGTTTTTATATATTTATATAATAATTCATGGTAATTAAGATTATGGTTCATTATGTTACTCACCCTCTAGACTAGATCTATAGATTTTCTTTCACAATCGCTGAATGTAGGCAATGATGTAAGTTAAAAAACCTGTATTTTCTTTTAATTTTACTTGAGACATACTTGAGGACACTTTGTGTTGATGCTATTATTTTAATTTTTACTCTATCTTTATTTAAATATTTTATTGTAGAGTATAGAGATACCCATTGTTAGTTACTGCTGGCAAGGACAACAATTGATAGCTTACACAAAAGCACAATCTCAAAGTTCTATAAAAAAATTGAAAGATATTAAGGATTTTTCATTGTTTAATCAATATTTTATTGATGAAAATTTAGTCAAGTACAGTGGTGGTATGAGAACCCAAATACATATATGAAACTTAGATGAAGGGGTTTAGATTATTGTCTAGAGTTGTATGTCTAGGCAACACTCTGAACTCCGTTCATCTAAATTTTATATTTTATATACGTGTTCTTATACCACCGCCAAATTTTACTGCCTTTTCATCAATAAAATATTTATTAAATGGTGAGGACTCCTTAATATCTTTCTAAAGAAATTTGGTAATATATGTTTTTTTGTGTCAGCTTCCATTTGTTATCCTTTCTTGTAGTAACTAACTATGGGAATCTCTATATTCTACACTAAAATATTTTAAAATAAAGATATATTGAAAATTAAAACTATAGTATAAATACAAAGTGTCACCACTTATGTCTTCAGTATAGTTAAAATAAAATACAAGCTATGCAACACACATTCTTGTCTACATTTAACGATTGTGAAAGAAAAGCTATAGATCTAGAATTAGCAGCCTGGGTTAGAACAAGAACGTCTTTGCCAAACATCATGGTTCCTATCTATCGTAAGGAGAACACAAATGATGAAAAATTCAAAATACAACATTAATGCTTTTGTTGCATACGAGCTTTATCCTCTTATCCTAGTAAGATAGGGTTAGGTCTATCTATTTAATATATTTGGGACAAGCAATGGTATGTGATGAAATTCTAAGATTCATAGATAAAAGTGATCATTTAGATGACAATTTAGGAATATTACTATGCTTATTACTGGCGGTAGAGGAAGGGTACGTGGAACTTTTCTTGTAGAGGGAGTTCGGATAGCTGAAAGAATTACAAAATTAAAACGAATGAATTAGCTCGGCGATGAGAATTGGAAATGAACACATATCAACTTGAAAAATCTAGCCAAACTCAAACCAGATCCAAAATCAGTGATCTTCCTAATATTTAGAATAAAAAAAGTACAAGAACAAAAATTCATGAATGAAAACTTCTAATGAGAAGGAATCATAATCATATAGAATCAACATTAACAAAATATTAGAATTCAAATTTTCATATTTCAATTTACAAGCAACAACAGAATCAAGGATAATATCTAAGATTTAATATATGAAAAAATGCAAAGTTATTCTACAATGACGAGAGTGAGTACCATAAAGCTTGCCGAAAAACGAAGAAAGAATCACGATTTTTGAAATCGTCGAAGAATGAACGAATTGCAGATTGTGGATGAAAACATAAAATCGTTAGAGTTTATGAGATTGTGATAACAAAATCACAAGCATCAGATTTGCAAAGGGAAAATTAACGAGTAATCATAATTAGCAGTTTATCGGGCGGTTGGGGTTCATGCGATTTGGGAACTGAGTGAGCATTTGGGAGAGAAACTGAATTACGATTGGTGATTTGGTTGCGATTTAGAGAGTTAGGGATTTGTGTTGATTTTGCGTGTTCCTCAACTGCATATGATGAATGAAGAAGACAAAATTGAGAATTTGGGATTTGTGTTGATTTTGGATGGTCAAAATATGTTTTTTTTTTTTTATTGTCAAAAAGAATAATTTTTTTATTATTGATAAAGGAAAAGAAAAACAGTTCCGCACGAAAAAACCCCAGCAAATGTATTCGTTACCTACGGATTTTCATGTAAGGATAGTAACCGCAGGAAACTTGTCCCGATCAAGGAGGAGTGCTGCAAAATCCTTACGAATTCCTACGGATTGTTCTCCATAGCAAATTCCACATGTAAAGCGAGAATTTCCAGTAGTGTCTAGTAGAGTTTGATTAAGTTGTGAATAATGAATATTAGTCTTGAAATGACACGAGAAAATAATTAGTGGACTGTAGTAAAAAAAAATACAATAGAATTACCAACAACACAAATGTAAACAAATTGATAATAATTTTCCATAAAAGAAACATGGCATCATTTTTATTTTCTCTTCCATACATTTTTTTTTTATCATTGTTGATTTTTATGTCTTTAGTTTTCGCTGGTAAATAAGATATGATATATAGCACTGCTATTTATTATAATAAGACAATAGATGTTTGTAATTGTATGCTCTTGACCCATATTACATCTTACTTTGCATAGAGTGCTTCACAAGACCCGGAAAATGAACATTCATCATGTAAGCCTTCCAATCAATATTTTTGGGATCAAAGTTAAATCCCTTGTCTACAAATCTCTTTACTACCATTCGTAACTTTTCTACGTTCTGGTCGTCAAAGCTGTGGTCACAAAATTATATATATTTCAATGTCATAAATAATTCATAGAATTTCACCTATAACAACAGATAGAAGGTTATATATACCATTACAAAAGGTTAAATTAGAAATAGAATTGAAAATGCTGTACGATCTTCATTTTTCACACTTGAATACTTGCAAAAGAAGTTGAAGACAATTATTTTTTTCATGTATATGTTTTTATTGCTAATTCTAACTTATGTTTTAGTAATATAATGGTTACGTCCCACATTGCCTATATGAGTAAAATATTTGATTTATAGGAGAAGTGGTATATTAACTTATGACTTTAAGGTTTTGGATGAAGATGTGGTGTCTTTCTCTTGTGATCATGGAGCATCAGCCAGTTGCTGCTCTTGCACAGGGGCGGACCTGAGCACGGCAGGAGTGGCAATAACCATACCAGCTTAGGCCTTTTTTTTATATCAGTGCACACTTACCAACGACCAAGCCCAACCCATCACATTCTCTTTTTTGTTTTCTAGTATCAACAACACGCGTTTCCTTTCCTTCTTCTTTCCTAACCTCATGCACACATTTTCCTTCTGAACACACAAACCCAACAACACCACCAATCCACCACCACGTCCGCCACCCAGTAGTCAACCGTCGCTCTCCTCTCCTCTCTCTGCCTGTCTACCATCGCTCTCCTCTCCGCTCTCTGCCCATCTACCGTCCCTCTCCTCTCCTCTCCTCTTCTCTCCTCTTTCAGATCAATTTTGAAATTACTATACTAAAATTGATAGTAGTAGTGAGAGTAATTGAATCAGGATATTGAAATTGAAATTGAAATTGAAATTGAGTTAAGATAGTGAAAGTAGTAGTGATAGCAGTGCAGTACTGAAATTGAATTGATTTTAACTTTTAGGGTTTGGTTACTGAAATTGATTTTATATTGTTTGAAATTGAAATTGAATCAAGATGTATTTTTTATTTATTTTAAGTTCTTATTAAATTTAGTATTATTTAATCATTTGGTAAAACTCTCCAACAAATGGTATAAGAGCCCTTAGTTCGGCTTGGTGGGAGAGCAGGAGCTAGATCCAATGTTGGTTCATGTTATAGGAGGTTGGAACAAGTCTCACATCACATATGAATAAGTACAATGCTGGATTTATAAAAAATTATAACTTATTAATCTTATGGTTTTGAATAGAGATGTAGCATTTCCTATTGTTGCTCCCGTGACATAGAACTTCTCAAGTTCCCAGCATATAATATTGGGTTAATAGTGCTTTACACCCTTGTAATATAGGTCATTTCCAAGTTTATCCCCTGTAAAAAATTTGTTTTAGTTTTCGTCCTTGTAAAATTTTTTTTTTTCCAGAATACCCCCTAATAGGTTATTCAAAAACCAAAAATCATGGAAAAACAAAATTCTGAAAATGGCCTATAAGGGGGGTATGTTGGAAAAAAAATTACAAAGACGAAAACCAAAACAAAAATTTTAAAAAGAGTAAATCCAAAAATAACCTATATTACAGGGGGACTAAAGCACTATTAACCCTTTAATATTACTAGTCATGATATTTTGATATAAAAAGTTGATATACGGTCTTGTTAAAAGAAATGGAATAAATTAATAAAAAAAACAAAAAATATATTGTATACTAATGCTAACTTTTTGTATAGTATATGGTGTACGTACATGCCATCAAAGATACCATAAGGTCTGTAAAGCTCTATCGCGGTCTCCATCTTTGTTCCCTACAAAAGTAGTGCAATCAAATAAGAGTAAATCATTAGCTAAATATTTATACCAAAGTAAGAGGTTCAATTATAAATGCTCTGGTCACTATCATAAACAAAAATTAACATTTTATATTTATTTATTAAATGATGTATGTAGCGTATAATAAAACTTATATATATCATTAATTGAATGAATATAAAATGTAGATTTTTGTTTATAATAATGACCAAAAAGTGTAATCAGTTGAAAAAAGAAAGTTGCTACCATTCCTCTTCCTAATAAATACCTTGTTTTTGTCAAACTCATCCATACTTGTAGAGAACAACGTTAATTTATTTTCAACATGTACTGGTGTGTCAATTTTATTTATCCATGGATTTTTTGTAAAATAACAATGCATTCCATCTACTAAATCAGAAATTTTGAATGGATTTCTCGACGAAGAGCCAATATGGTAGATCAAACTCCTGCAAAGATTCTTACTATGAGCCACGGATGCTATTATCATTGAATTTACCACCATGTCCGCAGGAATCTGCAAGCAACATTTTCAGTTTTAAAAAATTCGTAATTAATGGAAAATAAATTAAAAAATGTAAAATATTGAGCAATTTAAAAGATGGGCTCACCACATCTACTACCGTCTCTGGAAGACCAACAAAGCTCCTAATTATTCCCTTACCATACTTATCCACCACGTAGTCCATAGTTCTGTAGTCACAAAATGATAAAACTGATTTTTTTTCTTCTTAAAGATAAACTAATGATATAAATTGAAAAGAGTATAAAGATACTCTAATATAAGAAAAGCATGGAGTAACTTTGTGTAGCTTTGTATGTTTAGACGGTCATAAAGTCTAATTTGTATGTAGGTTAGAGTTCTCAATATTATACTCTTGATTATTCCATACGCTTTTTGTTGTTAACAAATACATTCAAATAGTTATTGTTGTTATTACTCGACTAATAACATATATGAAGTTACGTTCCTACGAATTTAGCTTAATTGGTAGAGACAATGCATAATATATGCAGGACTGGGTTTCGAGTTTATGATATTCCACTTATTCGCCTTCAAGGTGAATTTCTAGAAACAATATATATATATATATATATATATATATATATATATATATAATAAAAATATATATATATATATATATATATATATATATATATATATCATAAAAGTACAACTCTATATATTCAAGAAAAAATACAACTTAGAATAGGAATCGAGGTTCCAACGCTAAATTCCGCATGTTAAAAATGTGTGAACCCAACTATTAGACTGCTCGAAGAAAAATTAATAAAGATATTTAAATAAACAACATGATGAAAAAGTAGACATCCATTAAGAAAAATATGTATGTTCAATTTATTCATTATTCACGACATGTTAAACAAAGGGTGCACACAAATGTTAAAAGTCCACTACATAATGCTTAAGATTGAGTTTTTGAATACCTCACATCTTCAATCCAACCTGGAAAGGGTTCAGAGTGAGTACTGATTACTATAGTAGGACGTATGATGATCAACGGTAGATTATCTTTCATATGTGCTACAAGCATCTCTCCCATTGCTTTTGTAAATACATAGGTGTTTGGCCATCCATGCAAATTTGCCCTAATATAGGAGAAAAGTTAGGGAAGGGGCCAAAAAGAGAAAGAAAAAGTGACATAATATAAGTCGAAATATAGCCTTTTATTTGAGAAATTCATGTGTGAACATGTTTTTTGTTCTTCTTTTAACAATAAAATTTTATTGGAAAAACGAGAGAATAAAATTCAGGGAAAATGTGGTATCGTCCTCCAAATGAGTCCATAATCTACCAAACGTCAAGTTTATTAAAAGGCAAACCTTTTTTTTTTCATAGGTTTAACCTATATGAATCCAAAGTCCACCAAGCGTTAAATCTGTTAAGTTAGCTCAGTAGTTGATATTCTCTTATTGTCATTTTCCTCGTTTGTTATGGGAAAACGACAAATAGAAAGTAGGAAAATGGAATTTTTGCGAGGAAGAAGATGAATGTTTTAAGATTCTCAGTTTCCTCGGGAAGATGTTGCCTGTGGTGTGTGACCAGGGGAATAGACCAGGGGAATAACATTCACTTGATGCTTTTGTATTCTATTGATTTATAAAAACATAATGAAGAAAATGACATTAATTACTATTCAACATAACTCTAGGATACTAAGTATTCACTTTTTATAAAACATAGGAAATCTTGTTATTATAATTAATAAAAGAATAGGTATATATATTTACTCAAAATATATATATAATCTAAGATAATTTCATATGTTTTTTATAATTACCAAGATTAACAGTGTTTTATAAAAACGAATAATCGTTAATCTTGATGTGTTTCAATAACATATCAAATGATTTTATATTTATGTAAAAATTTACATGGTAGATCTACATAATATAAACTTTTCATCTAACGATCAACTTTAAAAAATATAAATCGAGTAAAACGTTATTGAGCGGTTGAATATTGATGTAACATTACATTGATATAATTTGATCCCTCCTCTATATAAGGACGGATCAACTCATCAGTTGATACCATGCTGTCAAAATTTATAATATGACACTCTAATAATTCTTTACTACATAACCCTATTAAAAATTGATCGTTGGAATGAAAGATATTATAACATTAATCATGTATATAAAAATTTATGTTAATTGTATTTTTTTTGGTATCTCAATAAGATACGTCAAAATGCCTCGTTTTTTAAAGTTTATAAAATGTTAATTTTAATGTTTTTCATTGACATATCAAAAGATTTCTAATTAATGTCAAATTTTGTAGATATGGTCTATATTATATTATCGGATTTGTCATATATTAAGTTTGACATTATGGTGTCAATAATATCATTTTAATTTATACATATTTTTCCACATTGATCGTTAGATAGTAAGTTTATATCACATAGACCATCTATGTAATACTTTTACAAAAATATACAATCATTGAATATATTACTGGCACCAACCAAAATTAACAATGTTAGTAAAAACAGTTAAACCCTTAAACTTGGAGGTACTAAAAAACATATCAAATGAATTTTGATTTACCTAAAAATTTAACAGATGGTCTATATGATATAAACTTACAATCTGATAATGAGAAGTGGGAATATATGTTGAGTAAAATAATATTGAACAGTGTAGTATGATGTAACATTACATATTTACAGAGACAGGCACACGAAAATCACCTTATCATTCCAAACTTTTTCATTACCGACTTGATAGTCTCTTCATTAGCGTTTTCTGCTTTGAGTTCAGTTAATTTTTCCTCTATTAACTTCTTTTCTAGTTTGATGTCCAACTTTAAAGACCCTCCTTTTAGTGTCTGACCCATAAAGAAGGGTTTCTCTATTACGAGTCCTTTAGGCTCCCCACATACATAAGCTAATATAGGGAATACAAAACATTATTGGATATAACAAAAGAGTATTATTAAAAGAAGGAAATATTCACATAAGACTCCATTTTAGCAATTTAATTAAGAATCGCAAATAATTATATCAATAAAAAAATAAATTCTTCTCTGCATATTCTAAATAATCAAATAGTAGGTACCACAAACAATAAAAGAATATGTATAAAATTCAGGTGATTGATATGTATTCGATCTAAAGGTGTGTCTTAATATAAAATTTATTTTTTGCTAAGTATTGGCCGAAAATTACATTATAATCATTTTTTAGAGGTTAATATTATATGAATCCTAAGATTGAGGTGTGATTAAAGGTGGACCATTTTCATTTTTAATAATGAACAAATTTAATAATAATAAGTACACCTTTACTCCAGATCCATATTAGACCCCAACATAAATTTGACGTGTTTAGTAAGATACAAATAAGATTTAATTGGTCTTTTGGTCCTTTAACTATTTTTGAGGTATCACTTTGGTCCCATAATTAATTTTCGTTCCGTCTGAGTCCCTTAATTGTATATCTGTTAAACATTTTAGGTCCTTTCGTTTGTTTATGAAAATGGTTGATGTACTATTGGTATAAAATTTCATCCCTGTTTTATTTAATTCTTTTATGAAGATACCAGTACAAGTTTGGAAAAAGTTGATGCGAATTTAAAGAGAGTTGTTGGGAGAGGTGAGGTTGGGGAAAAAAGATTAGTTGGGTCAAATAGAACTTGGCATGTAAAGCCAAAATGTTTGAAGGTCTGAGAGTGAAAGATGTGAGGGAGGTTAATCTATGACTTTTGCGATCTATGACCTAGTATAAGGTTTTCATTGATAATAAGTATGATACAAGGGTGGTGAAGACTGTTTTGTTGGGTTGAACATGTTTTCCACGACTCTCATCCAATTGGTATAGAGCTATTAGTTTGTTGATTTTTTTTGGTTATAGAGGACTGGTTATCATAGGTTATTTCAAGAAAGATTGGTAATGGGGGTTTTAAATTTTTTCAGGTTGGGTGATAATATTATGTTTTGTGAGAGACTTTCTTGTTTGTACTATATATCAACATAAGGCATTCAAGATGAGGGATAATGAATTTGGGATGAGAATGGGTGGCGGTGGGCCATCTCATGGCGGAATACCTTTTTATTCTTGGAGGAAGAGTCACTTTGGCATCGTTTAACCTAAAACCGAGGATAGGTCGCAAATATTGGGGGACTTTCATTGTAAAGTCAACATATTCGATGCTTGGAATTAAATTTTGCCACATCAAATGCTTTCATTTTCACATAATTTTTTGAAAATTTCGACACCATAAAAGGTAAAAGTATTATCTTGAAAATTACTTCACAACCAGATCCCATCTAGAAGCAATCTAGGATGCCAGGGAATTATCTCGGATGTAGGAGCCAGGGTTGTATCCTTTGGTTGTATCCCGTCCTACTAGGCCCCCTCATTTTGCGAAGGGAGGTGTCATGGAGTAAGGATCTTTTATTCCAGGCTCACCAACCACATAATTTATCGAAGAGCGGTGTTGTGGACTAAGATTCCTTTACTCCTCGTCCTACCAGCCTATTCGTCTATCAGAGAGGGATATTATGGAGCAAGGTTTTTTATTCCCCTTCCTACCGTCCAATTCGTTCATCGAATAGTGATGTTATTGTGAGGGGTCTTTTCTCCTCCTCTTTTTCTACCAGACCCCTTTGTATTTTGAAGGGCAGTCTCATGGACCCCTTTGATATTCTGGGAATTAGAGACATTTTAAGCAAAAACTATGAAACAATAATTTATTTATTCATATTTACAAGGTGATGTATACAATGTATTTAAAGGAAATTAAAAGGTTGTTTTTTCTTTTTGGAGCTACAAATTTGGAAAGTTTTTGAACTTAACCTTGTCTCTAGGAGTTTTTGTGAGTTTCTATTCTAAAGGATAATCAAGAACTCAACCTTAATGTCCTGGTGTTCGTCTCCGATTTTTGGGAGTTAGTGTTGGGATCTTTGTCGAGTGTTCGTGCTTATGTTTGAAGTTGAGAGGAAATTGGCCTCATTACTTGCTTGGAGGAGTTGGTCTTTTGGGTTTCTTCTCTTACTTGGGAAGAACAGCGTTGATATTGGTTAACTCATAAAAATAAAAATATTGTATTGGAAAATGGTGAAAAGTGATGAATTTAACTTATTAAAAGTCAAAACATTGTTGAATCTAATATAAACATACTACTTTTGGTTTTTTTAGAGCACTTGTTAGCATAACTCTAAAAAAAAAATTAGAAGAATCTTACCGGTTGATACATAAAGAAGAATCTTTAGCTTACGACAATTTTTTGCATAGTTCAATACATTAAGAGCTCCCATTGTATTCGTAGCCATTGCAGTATCGAATCTGAAAAAGAAAAAAAAAACCCTTAAATAATTACCAAATAATTTTATAGCTCTTTATTTTACAATAAATAATTGTATAGCTTGATAAATAAACATTGTGTATAATTTTGTATGACCCGCATACAAAATGCACAAATATTAAGAAAACTAATTGCAACTATAGATTGGATAAAATTAATCTTTAAAAAAAATAGTCTGGTTAAAAAGATAAATGTTTTTTTCTTCTTCATATTTCTTCTTGTAATAAAAGAGATAACCGATTTACTCCTTCAACATGTAAATTAAACACATATTTTTTCGAAAAAAAATAAATTATTGATATCATAAAAGAGATAACATATTTACTCCTTCCTTTTGTAAATTAAACACATATATTTGTGTACAGAAATTTATAATACATGTTTAAAGTTTAAAAATTTTCTTATATAAAAGGACAAAGAAATAAAAAAATTGGGTCTTATTGTTAGCTATAGAGAGAGTAACTCACTCTCTTTGTCACTGATTTTTTGTTCTTTTATATTGGCACATAGATTATTAGTTTATTTTCCAATAATGGTAAAATCAATGACTTAGTTGGGCCTTTGGCCCTCTCTTACACCAAAAAAATAAAAATATTAGTGAATTAGTCCTTTAATGTTATATGCATTGGTTTGGTTCTCTCTGATGACCTATTTTATGGGTGTTCTAATCAATGATGGTTACTGTCATTGGATATATATGGTTCATGTTTAATAGTGGTTCGAAAAAATCTACGGTTGTGTCGTGTGTGTTATCTAAAACAACTATGTTTCTAGTTGGCATAGTGATACATGTATAAGATAGAATATTAAATTTGTATTTGTGTGTAATATAATTATTAATTATGTATATATATTAGTATTATGTCAATATTATATTATAGTATTAATTATATATGCAACAAAAATAATATTAATTATATACATATAAGTAGTTATTAGTAGTTAGTTTATGAAGTTATCCCTTATTAACACAAGACTTGTCAGACTTTCCTTAAACCCTAATTACTTAATTTTTCTCTCCCAAGCTTGCAATTAATTCGACATTAGCTTCCAACTACCCACTAATCCATTAAGCAATTTAAACACGTGTATTTAATATGACCTTCCCATACAACAAGTGCTTTTGTATTTCCCAAGAAGTCTCTACAACTCCCCAATCTCATTGTGTACACATGTCACCGTCTGTGCAAATTCATTTTTGTCCATAAGCCCTGTATAAATAGTGGTGTGCACCTACCTAAACTCCTTCATCGATCATCCAGACATTTCAAACTTTGTATTGATGGAGGGACTTGATGTTGAAAGCTTATTGGCATTGCATTGCTTGAGAAGTATAACTAATCTTAATAGAGTTGCATACAGTTTCTGTTCTAATTAATCTAATTTTATTTATAATAGTTTGTTCTAACCAGTTGCTTGGTGTGTTTATAAGCAACTCAGTTGGATCCAAATCCAGTCACTGAGTTGGACAAAATTGTGAATAAATTACGACTTCAATACATAACGATTTGGATTGAGTTTCATGTTAGGGATGTAAGGTATGCTTCAGTACCATTCTGCTCACCAAAATTGTTACGATTTTCTCACCGAAAATACTCCAATTTTTAACTGTTTGTAATTATTTTATCATGCAGGGTGCTATCATGTTACCCAAAATGTTTGTCACTGATTTTGGATACTTAGGTAGATCTGAACAATAACCAGTTTGAGGTGTTAGTGGAAAATATTAACGGGAATGTATACTTAACAACAAGCTTTAATACGATTCGTGATTTCAACAATGTTCGTTTGGGTGGATAGGTGATGATGGTTTTTACAGGATTGGGTTAGTTTGGGATTGATGTTGTTAATAGGTTGGGTTGTGTTGTAGATCCTCCTTCTTTTCTTCCTCCTATCAAGTTTGAAATTGAGAGATCAATTATTCCACCGTTTGTCTATGATGGAGTCCCAATCACAACTGAAATTCTTACATTTCGTCATGACGAGATGAATTTCCAACTTAATTATAAGAACGACTTAACCAAATATGATGTCAAATTTGGATTTTTGGTAACACGCTTTATCAAGAGGGCTACAGATGAAGCTCTAGTCATTAAATAATTTAAAGACAAATATAAAATTAAGGTTACTGAGCTATATTCATTTATAAAAGAGTATTTTATCCGTATTTATGCTACAAATCAGTGTCTTAATGCAAGGATGTTACATTTGATGACTAGGCCAGCATTGAAGTACATGCTATTGAGTACATCAATGATCAGACTCCATTGGGTGGTGATGACACTTACCAATTCTAACCTTTATTTAATCATAAGTGTAAATTTTTTATCAGCACCTTGATGTAGTTTTTTAATTATTTTCAATAGGAGGTGTTGGAAGGCGGTGATTCATGTAGCAATACTAATAGAGTTGAAACTCCAATTAGCAAGTCAGTGATGAAGAGATGTCTGACAGCCTAGATTCAGGAGGTCTTAGTGGCATTAATTTCGGAGAGGCATCAATAGCATAACAATTTAAAATGGTTTGTGTGAAGGTCGAGTCTAACGAAGAGAAATGAGATCTTAGAAATGGGTTTATAAGCTTAAATGGGATATATAATTTTGTTGGCTTGTACACAAACATTAAGGAATCCTTCAGTTATGTATACTAAATTCATCGTTGAATTATTATTCTTGGACAAATGGAGTAATGATACGTGTATAAGATAGAATATTAAATATGGATTTATATGTAATATAAATTATTAATTATGTATATATGTTATTATTATGTAAATATTATATTATAGTATTAATTATATACATATAAGTAGTTATTAGTAGTAGTTTTATGAAGCTATTAGTAGTTATAGGAAGGTAGTTACTTATTGGGGTGTTATATTAAGATTGTAATGTATGAATGAATAGTCAAGCAAAAGTAATAAACAAAAGTTTTAGTCTTCCTCCCTTTCTTAGGAGACATGTCCCTTCTAGAATTTGGATAATTGTTACCATTAATTTTCTATTTTCTAACTCATAGGAGGTTTGGTGTGTTGTTGTGTTATTGTTGTTCTTTTGGAAGCAGCGGTACATGCAGATGGGTGGTTTATGTATAGTCTGGAATTCCATTGCATGGATGTTGTTATGGTTAGTTGCTTGTTTCAAATGATAGTAGTGCTTTAGTTTGGTTTTGCTGGTGCTATTTTTCCATATTGAGGGTTAATGGGGTGTTATGGTGTTGATGAGAGGGAGGTAAAATCATACGTCTATTGGTGGTGGTATTATTTTGTTGGACGTCGGCTATATTTTACAATAGTCTCGCTTTATTTTTGTTATCAAATTGATTTCGGTGATGTTTTGGTTGTGGTGTTGATGATGAAGAGTTTGTGGGTGATCATTTTGATTTTTTTAAGGATTTCTTTTTCTTTTTCCACGGTCTAATTATGGAGACCTCATATTTGAGCCCATCTTTGTCGTTGCTTACCCGTGCCAGTTTTTTAGGTATTTTTCATGTTGGTTTGTGGCTTGATTTGGGAAGTTCGATTTTGGTTGTTTTTGAGTTGTGTCGTTTGCACTAATGTTCCACCTATTGACTCTATTAGGGAATGGTTTTCTGAAATTTGGTGAGCCAATGGTTTTTCTTCGAGATTGGAAGTTAGTGTCTTGATTTATGTTTTTTAGGCTGGTTAAGGTTTCTTCTCGGTGGTCTGGGAGTTTATGGGTGCCTTAGTGATTAGAGGTGTCTTCTCGACTCATGTCTAGTCGAAATTGTTTTAAGTCTGATCAGCCGATCGTTTTTTATTTGAGATCGAGAGTCAATTTCTTGACTCAAGTTTTTTTTGGCTTGTTTTGTTATCTTCTGAGACAGACCAATGTTAATTGGTGGTGGAATTTGAATAAATGTTGGAATAAGTCATTTCCTCGGGTGTTTAATTGGATTGTTGTGGTGATGGGAAGGTGATGTGATCTTGTTATGGCTTTTGGGATGATGGTTTTGTGTGGAGAGGTTTGGTGTGAATAGCAGATGATAGGTGTTCGAATTTTGTTTCTAGTGTCATCCACGGTAATCTAATTTACCCTTTTTTCCAAATATTTTCGAAGTTTTCACAAAATTCATTAAACTTAATCTCAAAATTCTCGTGTTAATTATATTCAATAACTTTTTCTTTCATTGTTTCTCCCAAATTATTTCCTCATCTACTTTTAATGTGAGAAATTGCCTAGAAATATTAAATTAATGCAAGGGTAAAAGAGAAATAGATAGTTTAATTATACATGAAAGATTAGAGACAACGTGATTACCTATCATCAAGCTTGGTTGTGGCAGCAGAATGAACTATTATATCAATCTCTTTCAACATCTCCTCACTCCTTTTTACATCTTTTACTCCCAACATTTCAAGAGATACATCACCGACAACAGCAACCACTTTCTCGGATATAAAAGAGTCAAAATCTGCACCCTTTTCAGCTCTTTGCACCTTGAACAATTCCTTCCTAAAGACCTGTATGTATAATAGATATAGTTCTACTAAAATGAATAATTACTTTAGATATAAGTGTCCAAAAAAATTACTTTAGATATAAGAAATAGTTTATGTTATCTTGTGCCCTTAGGCCACAAGTTAAGAAACTAAAAAATATATAATTTTTTCTGATGGCACATCTGAAATTTTTTTTCTCCTCTGGCCACTGGTGGAGAATCTTTAATTTCTCCACTTTTTACTTAAAAAAAGTATGAATCAAATAATTATGATTAAATATTAAACAACTATTGCCTCAAAAAGTATTATTAAGTAACTATTAGAATGTCGTACCTCAACATGCAAGCGTTGTGTAGCTAAACAAGTATTTAGTGATCTAATAAGAAGATATAACTTTTTTATGTCTGGTTGAACCCTTAATATCTTCTCCACAAAAACTGCATGCATTAGAAAAAAGAAGGCACATAAACATTTATTACGTTGAGGTTTGTCTAGAAAAAAGAATGCATAAAAATATTTATTACGTTGAGGTATGCCTGATATAAAAATTTTAAAAAATGTTTAAAAGAAAAAAGTATACAACATAATTAAATTTAGTATCTTCATTCTTCACCTTCTTAAATTTAAATGATGCAATATACAACATATACCTTTTCCTAGGAATCCCGTTACACCAGTAACCAAAATGGTCTTTCCTGCAAAAAATTCGTGAACATCTCCCAATTCCATTGTGTGATGGATGTATTTAATTAGATTTTCTTTAAGGGAATGTAAAGAATTAGATGAACCTTTATTTTGTGGAATGTCACATATATATAGGTAGGAAGAGTGTGAATTATGAATAATGTTTGTTATTATGAATCGGCGTTAAGACAGACACTCCGTATTCGTTTATAAGTTCTTTTTATTGCAATAATTTGTATAAATTAACAATAATAATTTGTAAAAAAGTTTAGTTTTGATTAAAATTATAAATATAAATATTTTGCACTTTCATATTGTCATAGACTATATCTTTTTAAATGACATTAACATATAACAAATATAATATAAATTTTAACCGCTAATAAAGTTTCACCCCTACCCGAAAATGGTTTTTGAAACAAGTTGAGCATGTGGTTGTTAATGCACTGACGCAAAAATGGAGATACAATACGGTGGTTTTTGAAACAAGTTGATCATGTGGTCATTAATGCACCAACCCAATAATGGTTCCGGCCATATCCGTGTCAGTGAGTGAATCATTATATCATCTGTATCGAGACCATAAGATGAAGACAACCCAAGGAGGTGGCGGAAGACTGCAGCAAACACATAATTTATTGATTTGAATAATCAAAAGCCTCAATCGCAGAATCTTCGTACGAAGGAAAAGGCGGATGTAGAGGTGGTTTATTTTTATTATTGGATTATTGAATATTCTCTCTGTTGTCAATTATAAATAAATTTTAATTTTTTAAGTTTATTTAATATAGATCACATACATCATTAATTAAATAAGTTTAAAAATTAAAATCTGCTTATAATTGAGAAAGATGAGTACGAATCAGCCTCTATTTTCATCTATTGTAATGCATCCGTCCTTAACCTTCAAATGTTTCATCCACTTTTGCTCCAAGTTTGAGCTCAGCAACTACAACTACATGTTTCTTTGCCACTACTACTTTATTTTCTGATGCTACCATCCTGTTAGGACTTAAGTTCATGAGCAGAGCCCAACCTAAAAGACTAGTGCAACAGGTGGGAGAACCTTATAGTTTAAGTATCACATCAAACACTTTGATCTACTCGATGTGGGATTCCTAGCATAGTCACGCCCTTTAAGAGCCGACGTCCACGGCGGCTTTCACTCTATCGGCACTGACCCGCCTTTTCTTTGTTGGCGGCTTCACTCACCTATCAATATTTGATGGAACACCTTAATCCAGTTTATATGTAGCCCTTTCCGTGGTCCAACACTCAATGAAAGCAACAATTGTCAGGACTTAAGTCTATGAGGAGAGGTCAACCCAAAAGACTAGTCTAATAGGTGAGAGAACCTCATGGCTTAAGTACCACATCAAACACTTTGATCTACTCGATGTGGGACTCCTAACACAACCACTTCATCAAATCTTTGTTTGAAAATCCGTCTTTTCAAATTCAATCCAAAAAGAAGCATATCCAAATAAGTATTTGAAAAAAAAAATTAATAACAAAATGGACACATAAAGAATGATACTTCCTCCGTCCTAGATTATGAGTCATTTGCTCATTTCACATATGGAGAAAAAAAATGGTTTTAAGTGTTCTTGTTAAGTATTGATGCATTCTCCACTATCATAAATGCAAATTGGAATATATTGAATTACGAGTATGAAAGTAATATTAATTAGAGTTATAAAAGGAAAAAAATAATTAATATTGTATTAAAAAGTGAAATGACTCAGTTATTTTGAAACATTTTTTTTCGCAAATTACCCAGTTATCATGAGATTGAGGGAATATCCAAAAAAGAAAGAAAATTTAAAAGATATGTTCTTCGGCATTAGCTAAAAACAGAACAAAACTAGGATAGACACAAACCATCTATTTGTTTTCTGTTCCAAATTAAAAATTTATTGTATAAGTTCTAAAGTCTATGGTCTAAGCATTCCTTTGAAGGATTTGAAGTGGTTGCAACAGGAGACCCATTAAATTGGACATTGGGTTTCGCAATATAAGATGAAGCAGCAGTAGCAATATAAGAGTAAAATGACAATAAATGGAAGATGTTATTTAGAGAGAGATACACACAAAAATTAGGATGTGGATCTTACCATTAATTGATTCCCACCATCGTTAAATATTTTTTACTTTTTTTAAAATTTTATGTTTCTTTATCTCTCCAAATGAAAGAAATGGAGAAGAACATAAATAGAGAAGGTCTTGACTCGTATAAAAAATGTTTCCCTTTGTTGAGTGTCGCGGTGATTTTCAGATATCAAGCTATTCGTTAGTGTTGACTCGCAATGTTAAGACTCACCACTGAGCTTTTATTATTTTCAAGAAAAAAGGGGGAAAATTCGAATAAACCCTAATGTAAGAAATTAAAGGTTCAGGGGTTGGTTATGCAAAAGGAATGAATTAACACCTTAAACGTCAATAGTACTCTATAGGAACCTCTTGCTTTTATTTATTTCTGTGCAAAAATTAAATGTTACCTGCTTGTGAAAATATTAATGTAAGTGAAGAAAGAAAGTAAATGTTTTTGTATTTTGTTGATTTGGAAAGACAAAGTATTTTGTCTACGTACCCGAGCGAGACCGAAATCACGTTGTTTGGGGTAAAAAGCCGAGTGATTTGTTTGATTGATTTTAAAGTTTGAAAATGATTTTAAAAATGAAAAGCCAAAGTGGCACAAAAATAAAGTTTGATTGATTGATTTTAAGTTTAAGGAAATAAAGTCTAAATATGATTAAAATTGATTGAAATTTGATTTAAAAAAGATGAGGAAACATTTGATTTGAAATTCAAAGTTTGTTAATAAAAAAGATATTTTTTTGTGAGGTTTTTTGAATATTTGAATGTTTTTTGTGGTTTCATGTTTTTCTAAGTAAAGTCTAAAAAAAAATAGTGTGATGGAATAAAATAAAGCGTGAGTGATTTCATAAGGACGTTGGATCCAAAATGAAAGTCCCCTTTTCCTTGAATTTTTTTCGATTTTTGTTTTAACATAAAGCGAAATAAATAAATATGCATGCAATGCAAGATTCTAATTTATATTTACATTTGTCCCTAAAATATATTCTAAAGCATAAAAACGGAATAAATAAATATGCATACAATATTCTCATTTATATTTACATTTGTCCCTAAAATACATTCTAAAGCATAAATAAATAAAATGACAAAGCAATAATAAAAAAATGACAAATGCATGAAATAAATAAATATGCTAAATAAAATGCATGAAATAAATAAATATGCTAAATAAAAAAAATAAAGAAATAAAAATGCATGAGATGATTTTAAGCCTCAACAAACTAAAAAGTAAAAAAAAACACTAAATAAACTTTAAATAAAAGACTAAATAAACTAAAAAGCATTAAATAAAACTA
>Ga0228711_1001636_pt1 | contig 33401 bp, 14 predicted proteins | sample MedpolnodulmetaG_2_FD_177996 | JGI IMG/M metagenome (GOLD analysis project Ga0228711, IMG submission 177996) | Root nodule microbial communities from Medicago polymorpha collected in Santa Monica, California, United States - brown nodules | ecosystem: Host-associated > Plants > Roots > Nodule... | reverse complement strand
GACTTGTGTAATTTTATTGAATGAATTGAACTTATTATTTACAAGAGTGATGAAGTATATATACATCAAGTGATGTAACAAAATTGAAACAAACTCCTAACAAACTTATTACTTCACATGCAAGTAATTTGAGTTAGTTACTTCAAGTGCAAGTTTCTAAACAAACTACTAAACAAAGATAAGATTAATTCTAACTAAACTGAATTACTAAACCAATAATTGTAAGTTAGAAAAATCAATCATTTTAATGGATATAAAAAATGACAATGAATTCCATTCCTCATGAATTTCGGTTACACCTGTATAATTTTTTTTCTAGTCTTTTCCCAAATTGATAAAACCAGTTACGAAATAATTTACTGCATTAATTAACTTAATTCCACTCTATATTTCTTTTTGTGGCCTAGGATAGTGAAGGGTATGTGAGAGTGTCACTAGAATCGTACGTTTCAGGGTGACAATCTTACAAGGGAATTCAAGCAGTTTATTAGATTATTGTCTAAGTTTAACTTATATAACCTTTTTAATATAATAATAGGGTGTTTAAGGAATATAATTACTCACCCATGTGCGATTGCGACCAATTTGAGTCATAAAGTCAATGATAAGTTCCACAGTGTTCTCTTCTTTTTATCAACAAAAGTTCACTTTTTTAGTGTTCATATATTTAATTGGAAATATATTTTCATGGATGATTTTGGGAAGAACCATGCCTAATTTGCCTATCCATTAATTTTAATTGAAAAGGTGTACTACAAAGTCATCCTAAATTTTATGGTTTGATAATAGGCACATGAAAAAGCTTATTAATTATTACTTCTCCTAACCTAACTAAAAAAGAGCTTTGCCAGAAGATTAATAAGTTTTTTATATATATAATTGATAAGATCCAAGTATAATTGACAAAAAGTTTTTAATTTAACCATGAAAGTGAAAATAGTTTATAAATAAAAAAAAATTGAGAAGAAAATAAAAAATATATACAATTTTATAAAAATATTTTTTTGAAAGGTCATTTTATAGAAAAAAAAGTATAAAAATATTATAATTAGAAAGAAATGGAGTATTATATAATAAATTCTTTTGTTAAATTTTATTTTTCTAAATACCAAATACTAAACTCTTAGTTAAATCTTAATGTACATACTATCACCTTTTCAATTGACAAAGGTGCATATATATACAATTAAAATCAAGTTAACTCATATTATTACCATTTACCAAGCAAATTCAGAATACAACCGGTGGGATAATATAAATCACTACTGGGAGCACAAGAGATAAATGTAATCATCAAAGCATGAGTACTTTTCAATAGCTTGCTACATACAAGTAAAAACAACTTAAAGTTATTGTGCCTATTAGGAATAACTACACATTCATCAATAATAGAGTCATACTTTGATCTTTAAGATATCACATAGTAATCCATTTGAGTTTGATTTAATGGTTGATTTGAGATCTTGAAGTTTGATCATCAACGGGTCTCATGTTTGATTTCTCCTAATGTCAATTTTGATGGACAAATCCATACAGAGAGCTCTACTCTAGCTTTAAATGAGACTTCTGCAAATGACGGTGGAATCGTTCCCTTCAAATTAGTCGGTATACCGAGTTCTAAAAAAAATATTAAATATCATCGACCACTTGTTTGCAATCTAGTTCAAACATGACATTTGTTAGACCTGTCGCCAATAAAAAAAATTTTTTTGAGTCGCCAATATCTATTATAGCGCATTATGCAAGCCTCAAGCTTCATATTCTATTGCCTCAAGATTCATAGGACGCCAATTCCTCCTTGCCATAACAAAACAATCTTTAATCATCTCTCACAAACATCACAATGTACTCTACGTTATAATTTTTTGGTAGTGCGTATATATCGACGTTTTTTTTCTTCTATGGAGTATATCAACGATAGTAACCAAGTTAACTATTTAACATAAACATTTACTGCAATTATAATAATAAAATAATCTTAGCAATTAGGAAATTAGGAGCTAAAGTGGGGATAAAGTTTGCTTTTGAATGTCTAGTGGCAAAACTTACATATATTACGTTTAGCAAACTAGAGAATTCTTAGTTCATACTCGTACTCGAACATATTAATCATCTCAATTCTCAATAGTCTTTTTCCATTTAAATTGTATTTATGAAGCCGATGAAAATAAAGTTTTTTTTTAGAGGGACAAAGATAAAGTTTTAAATTGTTTATTTAGAAAATGCATGCATAAAGTTGAAAAATACTTACTAATTTTTTTTCTTCCTAATTTTAAGTTTAGAAAGGAAATCAAATAAGGCAAAGCCTTGTTGGGCAGCATGTGAGAAAGGCAAATAGGGCGTACCTTTCTTGATGAAAACAATAACTAGCTAATTCTTAATTAACGAAAATCAATAGCAGCACCTGGTAGTGGAACTTTGACCAAATGTCCCGTACCTAACAATGTTACTTACAAGAAGTAATTAGAAAATATAGTACATGAAAATAAAGAGGAATCCATCAACATGTGATTGGTTCAAGTGGTAAGGAATTCCAATACTTTCAACAAGTAATTAAAAGTTTGATTAAACATGTCAACATAATTTGTAACCGGGCGAACTAAATGGATTTTATTCTTGATTTTGTAGGGCAATCCCCACTTTGGAATGGTGCACATGCGGGATTTCCCCGGTATTAAGATTTTCCAATGTTTTTTTCACAATTTTGTCATGTTTGTGTATACATATGCTTATTCCTTTCAATATAATATATCATATATAATTTAATTTAATTTCCTCGGTTGCTTGCTTATTAAGCAATTCTTAAAAATTGGCAAAACATGTACCATTTCCCTTAACTTCAATGTGCTAAGACTTACGGTGTGTCACAACCATGCGTCATCATCAATCACCTTAGGTGCAATGTAGTGAAAGTCTAAAGCATTGATTTAGACCTGAAATGTTCTATTCAATTAGATAGGGGGGGGGGGTTCTTAGAATTCTTTTGTGTTGAGGATCAAAAACTTTCATTTGATTGTGTTCAAGATGCATAGTAAAACCATTTTCTAGTAATTGACTCAAATTGAGTATATATTTCTTCATGCTTGGAACATATAGCACACTTGTAATGAGTGCCTTGTGGCCATGCTTGCATATGATCAATACATTTCCTGCTCCCTATTATGGAATAGTTATGTTGTCTACAAACCTAATCTTGATTTTTCTAGAATCATCAAAATTGACAAGACATTTTTTGTGGCTTGACATATGGTTTAAACAACCAGTGTCCAAATACCTAGCATTAATGCTTCCCAATTCATCATTGGTTGTTGCTATGAGAGGGATAAGCTCAGGTTTGGAACCATTTGTGCTTCACCATATGATTTACCTGAACCTCTTAGAACACTTTTGTATTTGCACTCATTCTTGAAATGGCCATATCTCTAACAAGTAATGTTGAACCAACGTGAATTTTAGAACAATGTCTCTAAGTTTTTGATGATAATATTGTATGAAAGAATAATTGAGTACTCTAATGTGTGTTTAAGTATGCAGGACCATATAATTAAATTCTGACTTCAAAATCAAATTTTTGGTTCTGACACATCAAGCTTTGAAGACAAGGGAAAACATTTTGGTACTCAAGAGAATTATTAAAAACTTCTGAAGACTTAGTAGATGATCTAAACAAAGATCAACATAAAGTCAAAACTCTAATAAGAAAGTTTCTTGGAGACTCTGATATGAACATATTATAATAGTATTGTTTGTCTTCTTTTGGTCATATGCAGAAACAAACAAAAAATTCAATGGCAAAGAAAATGTATTGGGTCATTCCATAACAAACAAAGGATATTCCTAGTACAATTCAACGACATTATCCATTTGATGCAAAGTTTTTATATCTAAATCAAAACTTCACAAGGAAGAATTTGATGAATTAATAATCTTTAAACAACGACCCTTTCTTCTCTCTCCTATATAATGACATGAGCAGTTTGAAGAAATTAAGAGACTGCACATTTTACAAATGCCAAAACTTTGCCAATTGAAGCAATTGTAATATTGTGTGATTATAGTGAAAATCTCTTGAAAGTGAAAGAGAAATGGACTAACCTCAGTTTGTAGGGTGAACCAGTATAATTTGGTTATGTTGTGTCTCTCTCTGACTCTGATCACTCTCTGGTTATCCTTTTGTTCTTTTTTATTTTAAACACTTAAAAAAATTCAAAAAAAAAAAACATAATTCAACCCCTCTTCTTATGTTTTTCTCATTTTCAGGTATATCGCTGAATATTATTTTTGTTCATAGGATTTTTGTTTCCCTTCTTATTTTGATAAGAAACCATGGTTTTTGATGAATAATAAGCATTGTCATGGTCATCTCTTAAAATTTATTCCATAGGTTGATTCCCCCCTATTTTTTAACTTATTTTTCCTATTCGTGTGATCTTGCAAGGCTTTCTTAATAAAGTTGTTTTATTTAAACATCTATTTGTTTAACTATTGTACTTACTATTATATTGCTCTATGATCTAGGATTTTAAGTCCTTTTTATTTACTCAAATCTTTAGGCTTTTTAAATTTTTAGGACTCAACTACTTTCATATTAAGACTTAACTGCTGCCAAAAAAACAGGTTCTTTCTTTGTCCTTTGTAGCCTTGTTTTGATTTTTCATGATATGTAAGATTATCTTTAGTGGAAAGTCTTTTATTCAATAATCTCAACGTAGAGAAACCTTCAACACATTTATAAGCTCCGTATAATATATCCCGAGCCCAGAGGTACTTATAATATACTATATGATGGAGGGATAAGTAAATTTAATTAAGTTTACTCTTTGCAAGCCCAAGTTGATAGAACTATGATAATTCTTTATAAAAGAAAGGTGGTAAAAATGGATAATTGGTACTTTCCATAGGGATTTGGACTTCAGTATTAATCAGACTCACATTCTTTGTCTTCTGCATTGGCACGTAGTTGTGCGTGTCCAAACACATTTTTCTAATTGTCCCACATCCGCAAAATAAGATAGTCGTAGTCAATCATTTCATATAAAATACATATATTAAAGGTGTAAACATGGAAGAATGAAACTTTTCACATAAATATATGGTGGAGTTTTTATTTTGGAAAGATTAAATGTGAACTCCTCCGCTAGTCTTACGTTCATTTAAATTTTGGACTAAGTCTATATTTATCCTTACAAAGTTTGTATGATAATACAAGCAATATTTCAATAATAAACATTTGTAAGGTGACTTAGTGTGATATCTTTCTTTCATAGTGTGAGATGAGCTCAATTGGCTAAATCGAGGTAGTCCACACAATCCACCGAGCTCCGAGTCTAAAAGACAAATGTGTTCATATTCTTGTTCATGAAAGGTCCAAATAGGCTTTAATTAGGTATGTCCTTTTTTTATTAAAAAAAAGTTCACAAATAAATTAGACTCAAATCTTAAGTTTGAGACACAAACCACTTACCATTTATTATAGGTACATATAGTACACCTTATTTTCCTTTTCTTCGTAAAGTTTTCTGTTTTTTTAATTAAACAAATTGAAAACCATGATTTTCATCTGTTCCAACAATTTTGAATTAATTGATAACGATTTGACTCATATCTTATAATAAGAAGGTGAATTCAAATTAATGTGAAGATTTTGTTGGTTGATAATATATAAATGTAATATTATTTATAAAGATAAAAATAGAAGACCACTCTAATCACATTTTTTTCCTAATGGTACTTAATTAGTTATATTTTAAACTTGAATATATCTCCACAAATATCTTCACGTTGTATAGCCATTAAACATTTCGTATATAAAAGAGAAATTTGCATTTGTTACCATCATGCATCTTTCTTCGTTAGATAACTCTAATCACATAACTATATTTGTAATTGCATCATAATATTACTATAGTGAACTCAAATCCATGGAAAATGTGTGATACCACTCAACTACTCATTGGAAAATGTAAACAGAGGTGAAGAATAGCGCCTACTATAAACCAAAAAAAACATGCATGGACCAAATTTTCCAAGTCTATGAAGTTTAATTATTCTTCTTTAGTTATCAAGCAAAACGACAATCCAATCCGATTCATATGCTTTATGTCCTTTAGTGGTTTTCATGTTATAGAATTTATGAGAAGGAGTGTTCATAGTGTCGTTTTCTAGAAAACACACACCCTTGAACAAGAATCTATGCTCGTGGAATTGCCTTTTCTTCATGTGCGGCTATAGTGGCTACTACTAAGCACGATTTTTTGGTTCTAGTTTTGTATGTCACAAAAAATTAAATAACTCTTAATTAAATTATAAACACTAAATGTGTCAAATCATAAACAGTAAATATTACAACTTTTTTGTTTTTTATTATAATAAAAAGCATAAGGAAAATAGAAATGTTCAATTCAACAGTTAATTTGGATGATCATCTCGAGGGATAGGGACCTGGCTATAAGAGACCAGGCATATGGCTCTTGCACTAATCACATTAGTCCAGGAGTTTACTGTATAAATGTGAATCTTATTGGAATGTTCAAACTTTAAATCATTCTCTTGTATTAGTTTTACTATTTTTAACTTAAAATGTCATGTTCATTGCTCACATATGTCTAATCACAGTGTCAAAATGATCTTTTTTTTTTGCAACTTGTTTAATATTATAAGAGAAGAATAGTAGTATTCCTTTGTCTATTGAATGTAAAATAATTTTTTTTTTCATAAGCCAAACAAATTTGAGTAAATGAAACACAAGTTGCTCTCAGGTGAAGCACACAATAAAGTAGATGTAAAACCATGAACCTGATTAATAAACAGTGACAAGTCTTCATCTTTTGTTTAGGTCAAAATAAGTATTCATCCTTATCTTAGGCAACAAGGGTTGGGTTCCTCTATAGTAACTCCAGAGTTCCAATTGAATAGAGGAAGATCAATTAAACATAATGATTATTAAAAAATAATAATATTATTATGTTATTTAATAGATCTTTCACTCTTTATGTGAAGTTATTCAGTTACTATAAAGTATGGATGACAATTAGACTCAAGTCCAATGTATATCCGCAAAAAATACTCATGATGGACGGTTAAATACCTGCATTTATTGGTATGGATTCAGACTTGGGTAATTACCCGCAACTTTGAATGGGTACAGACCCTCTAGTGCATAGCCCGCCCCATGCTCACACATTATAAATACTATAATTATACTTTTAAGTAATACTAAAATTAATTAATTAATACTTAGTTTTTCATATTTATTGTAATATGCACTTGTTTTTTATATTTTAAATCTTTTTTATTCGGCTAAATATTACGATGGGCGATAAATTATAAGTTTATTTAAGATCATATTTTAATTAAGATGTGATATTTTGTTATTTATTGTCTTTTTGTTGTTAAAGTGTGGGTAATGGACGCAAGTACGAACTCTTAGATGCCCATATGATATGGGGACGGACACCAAACCTGTTACCCACATGTGTATGTGCTCGAGTACGACTTTTTATAAACGCGGATATGAGAATGAACATTGTAGTACCCTAGTCAAAGGGTACTCATTGTCATCGCTGCTAGAGAGTGTCTGATCTCCTACAATACGAGGTAAAAAAAACAAATTGAATCTAAAGAATACAACCTTAAACATGTTAAAACTATCCTATATATGTCCAAAAAAAGATATTTTATTTTTCTTTGTGGTTAGTACCTGGTCTACTCTCTCTATTGGTGTGCTTATTCAGCTACATAATTTATGCTTGCATTTATGACTTTAACTATAACCTCAACGAATACACTCAAGTGGTCACGGTCTCTTTTTTTTTTGAAAGATGGTCACGGTCTTTTTGTATACACTATTTGGTTACTCAACAAAAAAAAATTACGCATCATTGAAATATTTTTAAGAAAAACACATGATCAAATTAAATTATCTTTCTACTTTTTTAAGTATGTGTGTAACTGTACATGCCTAAATTGTACGTCCAAATTGTTGTGACCACCTAAGACTTCCTCATAACCTCAATTGTTCCATGTAGCCTATTTATTTAGTAAAAAAAAATGTCTGGTGCTTATTCGTTGACACTATAAAACATTTCTGAACATCCTAAATTATTTTGTTAATGTTAGTTATGCATGTATCTATTAATTTTAAGATTGTCATTCTAAGCTTGTTTGCTCTAAATTTGGCTCCTTATTGTTGTATATGTTTGCAAAGTTCTCTAATTTGATGTTCTTCCGCAATATTTTTCACCAAATATAATCTCTAATAAAAAAATATAGCTCCACAAGCCAAAAAACCTATCATATGTACAAATCGTGAATGAATCTTCTCATGTGTAATTTTCACTCGAGTGGTAAAAGTGTGATCACTCAGCATTCAGAAGAAAAATAAGAGAAAAACACATGAGCAGTTTACATGGAATGAGTTGAATGGTGGGAAACCACTAGTATCTGATGCAGTTTGAAGAATAAAGTATTGTAATGTAAAAGAAAAATGCAGGGAAATATATACATGTATGACCCCCCTTAAGATGGTAGAACAATATCTAATTGAAAAAGAAGAAAAAAGATTAAAATGCCTTAATTTTCTATCAGTTGATGGCTAAGAGAAATGAATTTCATAGAAAACACAACCACTGAAACAGGTAACAATGGACAAAGAAACCAATGGTGCTACTTGAATAGAACACCTTAGAAAATTATGAATTGTAGGTTCTGAAAGTGAACATCTTCTTTGCCCTTTGTGACAGCAGGATTTTCACAAACGGTGCTGATATATTACAAGTTATTCATGAATTTTGGGGTGAAGCAAATAGCTGTTTTAAGTCCATATACACTCGAGACTTTCACCACCATATTCTACATCATGGTCACTGAGGAAAGAAGAAGAAAAAAAAAACCTACAAATACGAAATCTGAAGTCCAAACCATTACTTCACAGATTGTTCTTATCAGTTTGAAGGAGTTACTGCACAATATTGATCCATTAACATATACCACATGTGTACAGCAATTTCAATAGCTAAAATGGATGGCTATCTCGGGAGATGTGCGTTGCAGTAGATTGGCTTTAGAAGGCACACCGTGGTGCTGCTTATTAGAGGATCTTTTATAACATTCTGAGACATCGGTTACTAGAACTGAAGGGGGGTCGACATTCTCGTCTTGCTTCTCAAGCTTCGTATCTTCTTCCATAACTCTTGTAAACTCCTTAAGTGCGTTACACATCCAATCATATCGGCTGAGTCTAATCGCCTCTTTTATGGTTAACTAAGAGAAAATATGCACAACAACTCGGTTAAAGATGATTTCGCAATGTAAAACAATATTATTCTTCATGTGATGTCAAAAAGTACAAATTGCAATGTATTTAGCAGTTATCCTAAGGATTCTAATGTATTCGTACAAGTTGCAAATTAATAATTTGATGATGTATGAAATTCTTCAAAGGATTTATTTAGAATTACCCATTGGCGAGCACGGTTTTTCTGCTCAGGCCAAGCCTCAAGTTCTTCAGTCACTTCCAAGGCAAACATGTATCCTCGGCAGCCTCCTTCCATGCTACACAAGTCCTGACTACTTTTGCTTCTGAACTCCCATATTCCTAATGGAGTTTCCTGAAAATGAAAATAAGCCAATTAGCTAAAGAAAATCTACCAAAAGAATATCATATAGGCCATATTGCAAGAAAGAACAGCTTGCATTGTCCCAATCCTAATACTTGGCGATTGTTAAAGAACCATTTCCATATTCATCTAGTTAATTATCAGAATCCAGCAGACTGAGGATCTGTTAATGTTCAGTCAAAAGAGCTCCCGGGGATCATCACATTTGGGTTACAAGTAACCACGCAAGTGGATTGGACACCGCGTCTTAACCTAAAACCTTATTGCTCAACACCCACTTTTCCATCCAATGTAGAACTCTTGCTCTCACTTGACATACCAACAGTTAATGCTATTAACTTGACTAGGAGTCAGTTATGCCTAGAACTGAAGCGTCACAACAAAAATGACTTTGATTTGATGTTTATGCCTGTAATCCTCCTCCTGTCGTTGCTCGAGCAGAGGGAAAAGATGTAGGAGGTGTGACTTTATATGACAAGATCGGAGCTCAACTTGGTGTGACATTATATGTCAATTGATGCCACTGAATGTTAAAGTTGAGTTGCTGTTCTGATACTTTCGTATCTTTTACTTCTGAACCGGGTTGTTCTAACACAAATCAAAGTTGAGTTGCACATGTAACATGTTATAAAATTCCAGAATAGGCGCATTGTTTGCATTACAAGTCAAACCATTGAAAACAAGTTTGCAATCAATAAAGAACTGTTTTGATAATTTATTAAGATTAACAAATTTTCATTAGAGGGCGAGCCTTGGCGCAATAGTAAAGTTATTGTCATTAACTCAAAGGTCACAAGTCCAAATCCCAAAAACAGCCACCCCACTTGCAAGGATAAGTTGCATACTTATTAGTTGATGTGAAAATGAAAACATGAGAAGTAATTCCAGAATGGCTTAAATTTTCAAGATGGACTATAACCAATACTTCAATAACGAAGATGGAAATTGAACCTACTCTTAGTCTTCCTTTAACTCCGGCTTCTTCTAAAGCTTCGCGACAAGCAGCTTCTGTAACAGACTCATCATCCTCCCAACCACCCTGTTAGAATAGAAAATGAGACTTTTCAGTATCAAAGGTCTCATGCTGATGAAAGATATTACTACAGACAATATCAAAGTACCTTTGGAAATACAAGGTCGTCTCGTTTTGGTGAAGAAACCATAAGTACTTCTACTATTTCTTCGGTTTTTCCATTCTGATCCACATTCTCTTTTCTCAATCTATACGGAATACATCTGTTGGAATACATAGGAAATTTTAAGTTTGTAACTCTCATCAATGTCAAAATTTTGTGCTAATGCATTAGATGATTAAATTATCAAATTAATATAAGCATATAGTTATTCATTATTCATGCTTACTGCTATTCAATATGATCTAGAAACTTTTAGATTTACTTCATCATTTCCTCATCAAACAAATCCACTTGATGATGTTAAGGTGAAGAAAAATGAAAAAGGAAAAGTTTAATGTTTGCATAAGCAAGATTTTAAATTATTTCTTTTAACAAATCCCACTCACCAGTCACCACTTTGTTTAATCACAAGATTTAAAAAAATTCAAGAGTTGCTTTCCTTAAATTAATCCCTTTTTCTATCATTATTTTATGGTCCACTTGAAATTTATTCTGTGCCTTAAAAATGAGAATCAATGATTCAAGCCTAATAAAAAGGAATAGATCAGAAATTTCCATGCAACTGCTATGAATCCAACCTTCAACAACAAACATATCTCACAGGATTTGGAAACAAGGAAAACAACATCACAACAATAATTTCATAAACAAATACTGCTACTGCCACCCCAATTAACTACTCTGCATGCCAGAAACTGTGTTACTGATAAATCTAGAAATTGTCTTAGTTTTAAATTCACATAAAAGCCAAAATAGATCACGCAATTTGAAGTACTATTTTTCATTTTTTAATAGACCTTAAGTCAATGACATGCCCCACTAATTTAATTTATCATTGTAATGAACATATCCGTATGAAATATGATTAAAATAGTTAAAATATCATACAGAGAAGACAATTATTTAGAACCTTTCTATTCCACAAACAAAATAATTTAAGGCCTGTTTACTTCTCATTTTTTCATTTTCACATCAACTAATTAGTATGAAAAAAAACATAGATCCAATAGATTAATTACTCGCCAATTTCTTTTACAAATTTTGAAAAGAGATCTACAACATTGTTATTTAAAATGCATTCTTTCAACTAAAATTATTTTATTTTGCACCAAGAGTGCCCCGACAGAGAGAGTCGGGACTACTCCCTCGATGTAAGAAGATCTATTTAAGAGATTGACGTCTCAACCAGAAATTGAACTCCGACCACAAACTTTAAAACAACTAGTTATCCAACAACCGTGTCACGCTGTTAATTTCTTATTTGCGCATGAGACAAAAGCAATGAAAGAGAAAGCAAGGAGTTTCATTCTTAATCTAACGGTTCTGCAACAATCTACACCATAAAACCATTGTAGAGGATTCATTATGAAGCAGCAAAGAAGATCAATGGAAACCCAGCAACAAAACAAATCAATCATATCAATAAGCACAGTAATGCACGGTCATAACAAAAAAACAAATCATTACCCAAAAAGGGTGTCAAAAGAAGAAGAAGAAAAAAATTAAATTTTGAAGGTAAAGAATCTATGTCATGAAAATGTAAAACTTACCCAGAAACAAGTCGAAGGTTGTCTTCATAACGTTGTCTTTGTCTCCCCGTTCTTGCTGGCACAAACGACATAGATTCTAGAAAACCAAAAAATAAAAAAACACCAACTTGAAGAAAAACAAAGGAAACAAAGAAGAATCAGAAACAGGGTTTGTTATAAAAGTTAAAACAAAAAACAAAACAAAGGTTTTGTGTTATAAATTATAATAACATACCAAAGTCACGTTTTTTGTTTAAATCTTGAAGAAAACGAATAAAGAAGGTTTCATTAGAAAGAATCTAAAAGCTTTTATTGCATGAGATAGGAACCATCAAGGAAAAGGTGATGATAATGTTTTGGCTAAACATAAACACGTGTATTGTATTGTTTTTTGTGAAATGAAGATTCCGTTGTTAAAGGTTAAAGTTTGAAGAAAGAAAGAGTTTTGATGAGAATGGTTTGCTTTTTTTTATTTCTTTTCCACAGCATGGGGTCCAAATGGCAGAAGAAGAACAAATGGTCCAAAAGTTTATGCAGAAATGGAAAAAGATAAGGGAAAAGATTAGAAGAAAAGATGCTTGTTTTGGAAGAATGGAAACAGAGGAAGAAAAGGTTCCACGAGAAAACAGAGAAAAAATAAAGGATAAAAGCTTCTTTAAGCGGGTTCTTAGCAATGGCTTCCATTTATAATTGGTCATTATTTAAACTTTTTTCGCTTAATTGCAGTTTTAGCTTCCTAACTTTTTCAAAGTTGCGATTTTGACCTCATAAAAAAAAAAACTACAAAACAGCCACCTAAGTTTTGCAACTGTAGCAGTTTTGGCCCCCAAGGCTGATATTGATTCGGTCTATGCTGACATGGCACCCTAAGTGAGGTGCCACGTGTTTTTTTTTTTTTGCCTTGAGGGGCCAAAACTGCTACAGTTGCAAAACTTAAGGGGCTGTTTTGTAGTTTTTTTCTTAGGGGGCCAAAATCGCAACTTTAGGAAAGTTAGGGGGCTAAAACTGCAATTAAGCCAACTTTTTTTCTTATAATGGAATTTTATTTTTTTTTACTTATTATAAATGAATTTCTTAATCTTGTGTCAATGAATTTATTTACTTAAAAAGTTTAGGAAAATAGTAAAGAAGATCCTTAAGACGTTGATTAACAAAATCAAATATAGAAATGCCCTATTAAAAAATGATGATTTTTTTTTTAATTTAAAATCGTTGTATCTATGTACAACGGTAGGTAGATTACTTATGCCTAAAAATATGACTATATTCAAATCTCTGAAATACTAATGCATCTGAATCTGTAACGTTGACGACGACAAAGTCATTGATTGAATCTCCATATTTGTTCAAAACTAATCTTTCAACTTAAATCAAATAAACATTGCACTAAGACAAGAAATAAAAAACACACGCGGAAAGACAGAAAATCAAAATAAACAGAATCGTGCAAAGACAACGAAATCGTAAAAATATACAAAATAAGATTCGAAAGACGTGAAAATCACTTGTATTAACTAAAAATAAAAAACAATTAAGATAGATGATTTTAAGTCAAAATTAACTTAAACCATTCAACTTTGCTAGATCAAGAAAAAAAATAGTACTAATAGCTATTATGGTTTGAGAAGGAGAAGAGAGAGGTTAACTACTATACGTATTTGTTAGCATGACTTCAAAGTTTATGCTATCTTGCAGGGAGTTTGCAAGATATTTTACGTATGTTTTATCTTATTTTAAACTTTGATGGAGTTAAATTTTTATGTTTATTTAAGCAACAAAAAGGAAATTTATTGACACATTAAGATATATCATCTTCCATTAAAAAATAGAAATGGATAGAAAGACAACGGAAAAGTAACAAAGGAACGAAAGTATAGAGACAAAATTAAAATGCATGGTGAGTAAATTTAGACCACCCTTTATTTGGGTAATGTATTGCGCAATTTTAGAGAAAAATTGTTTTCTCTCCTATTATACATTTGTGATATACGTGTAACTACAATAAACTCATCTTCATTATACCAAAAACAAAACTCATCATTAACAACTTCTTTTTTTCTTTAAAAAATAAAAAACCAACAATAGATTTGTTTTAGTGATAAAAAAATTTGGACCCCTTAAACAGCCAACCCTGCAAAGGATCTTTAATCATAAGGCTGATCTATTTACCTCATTAGTCGAAAAGGTTAATATTTAGACTTTCTAGTGGTTAAAATCATCTTATGTTTTGTTTAATTTTGATTACATCACTTCGAGGCTGAATCCTCTGTTTAAAGGCAGGCAATCTCTTAGATTTTTCTTTTGTTGCTCGTGCAGTTTTTTTGTAATATAAATTTGTTGGACTAGTAGTTTCTCTAGTACACCTTATAAACTGGTGGTTCGATTTCTAGCTCATATGTATACATATGAAAATATATTGTTAGATGTTTCTTTTTTTCTTTTGAATTTTGTTAGTGACCTCTATAGGGTGTTTAGACCATATCATGAGTTATACTTTAATCAATATGATTCTTGTACCAGTAAAAAGTAATTAAATTTCAAACATCTATTTTGATAAAGTCTAAATTATCCATCTTACACATCTAAATTACTAATGAAGGTGAACTTTCAATATTGGATTTTCTGTTGGACCTTTTCTCACAATTTTGACTATATCTTATCTTAATCTACACAAATCCATTTTTAGTGAAAGAAAATCCATATAATCCCTAACATTCATACCTATATTTCTTATGAAGACATTAATTTTCCTATCTATATAAATCTAAAGTAATATATTGTACTTATGATTAGGGGTGTTTGCAGTGCGGTTTGGTTCGGTTTTGAGCATAAAAGTCATCCAAACCGCGAGATAAAAAAACATGCGGTTTGGCTTGATTCGATTGATTTTTAAAAAGTCATCCAAACCAAACCAAACCAAAGCGGCTTGGATTGGTTCGGTTAGTGCGGTTTATCATGAGATAAAAAAATATCACATTAACTTTAATATTGCCAACTTATTACAAAATAAACATAGAATATTTCATTTTGCTGTTAACATGATAAAAGATGACTATACATGAATTGCATAGATCCTAAACTTTTGTTTTCAATACCAACAATATGTTGTTCTGCCTTAATATAATTGCATAGATCCTAAACTCATCACAACATATATAGACAATACATAAAGTTACATACAAATTATAACTAACCAAATTAAAACCAAACAAAACTTATATCAAAATAGGTAAAATTAAGAAGAAACATAAACATGAAACAAATTATTGGGAAGAAAAGGAAACAAATTCATCACTAGAAATGAATTGAAGGAGATGGAAAGGAATTAGAATCGAACCTGATGGTGCAACAATGGAAAAATCGAATCAAATGAGATTATTATTGGGCTATGTAATTGAGCTAGTACAAGTATAAGTAATCCGAACCAAGCTCGGTTTTTTGCGGTTTCGGTTTGGATTGGTTTGGTTTACGGTTTTTCTATTGGGTTGGTTCGGTTTTAAACATCCCTACTTACGATAATGATTTATAGGAAGAAAAAACCACTTCAATGTTTATATTCCTGTGGGTTGAAATTAACGTGCAACAATAAATAATATCAGTTCAGTTAAGGAGAATGCTCACCTGCCGGTCATGGAACGCAGCACTTACCATTTAGAGTAGATATGGACATGTTAGCTGAATACTACAATCGATTTTATTGATAAAAGTATTAATGGAGCACATGTATTGCTGGATATTTCAAACAACTTCAACTTATCATTTATTAAGAACTTCAAAACATGGAAGTTTCTTTAAAAAGTTATACTATGAATTAATTGAATCTCATTAAGTTTCATAAAAAAGAATAGTAAATCACATCAAAATGGTCAAACCGCATGTTGAAACATGTCCTAAGAGATATTGGCCGGCATTTGATGATATTCTTTCCAATAAGTTTTCATTGTATCATCATTCATCAACTACCAAACATTTCTTATTATGGATCGATTAAGTGATGAAATTATTTCAGTCATCAGAACAAGCTAAATCGGTTGTTAAATGAGTTAGCGACAATTTAGGAAATGTCTCTAAACAACCAATGGCTAATGTTAGTGATTGATTTAGTGACCAATTTGATATTTTTGTCCCTAAATCGATTAATATATGATACTTTTTTTGCAGGAGATCATGTCATATTAATATTTTTTCGGGGTATGGTTTGAATCGGTTTTGAAACAAAAATATGTGACTTAAAAATAAAATGTACATGATCCGAAATTACTTATGATTTAAAAAGATATATCTAATTTGATTCGATTCAATGCACTAATATATGTATTTGGTCAAATTTGCTGAATAAGCTAAGTTTGAACTTTTAGTTAAATTCTTTTAGTAAGCGTTGAACTCGTTTAAATAAACAAGGTAAGTTCAAACCATTATTTTTCATAAGCCAAACATACTTTAATTTGTTCGACTTAACTACTCTCATCTTCTTAGGGGTATTAGATTGAGATTTTAAAAGATTATTTTGACAAAAAAGACAAAATATTTTAAAAGACTTTATATGATTTTTATTGACTTTTACGAATTTTTTAAAAGACTTTTACAATCAAATTTTTAAGTTTGGATTTTAATGGATTTATAACACCTATTTTTAAGATTTCATAGTATTTTAAAGATTTGTAAAGATTGCAAATAACTCATTGGATTTTTATCAAAAAGTTACAAGAGTGAATGAAAATGGATCTTCCTAAGTGCACTGTATGATCATTTCCTGCATGTTTTATGAAAATGAATCTTCCCATTTTTTTAGAGGTTTCTTCTTGCAATTAACTATTAACATGTGACGCTCTATTGACTAAAAAAAAAATGGAGGCCAAAAGAAAACGATATATTTTTTAAGGCCTCTTAAAAATAAAACACCACAAGATTGATTCATATTTTTTAAAAGTTTTTATTGAATGTCACAAAATTTATTTATCATCTAATGATTTGCAAAAGCATTTTTGTATAGTTCTTTTTCTACAATTTTCCAAAGAGAATTTTATTTACCTCGACCAATTTCACGTGATACAAAAAAAAAAAAATGCCATCATCACCTTGTAATTAATAAACCTGTAATTCATACATTCAAAATTTAGCTGAGAGAAGCAAAAAGGACACATATTTAATGGAGTTCGTTACGTTTGATCCTTTAGGGGAGTTAGAACTTAGAACAGTCTAAGGCATGTATATATAATTAAAGAAGGTTGTTGGTATAACATGTGAACGTGAATAAATTAGCATAGTACGCAATTATATACTACTAATATTCTATTTATTTACTAGTACTTATTTATTTATTCATGTCTGAACAGAAGAAGAAACCATGTCGACATCCATGTGAGTGTTCTGCATACAATGTTAATGTCCCAATTAATGATACACGTATCTTATATTTAAACCCCATGGCCCATAAGCTTGCCTCTTTCCCAACCTTCACCATTTTCAGTTCAACCAAACACCAGAAAAGAAAAAGAAAAAAAAAACTTTACAAAATGTATAATTCAATATTCGCAATATTTCAAATAGGAAGTGGATGTTAACAATGCTTTTTTAATGACACACTTTTTTTTGTGTTAATCATCTGGTTTTTAACGACACACTATGAGAAAATTTACGTGTCCCAACACTAGATTTATTTTCCATCTTACTTATCCTACTCATGTGTGTAAACTTCAATTCATAAATCTCGTTACAATCTAAGGCATAGACCTTGTGCATGGTGCAATGTGCTACACTCCTTTGCTCACCAAGCCTATATCACTGACTGGACATCAATTCCTTACTTCCAAGATTGGTGTCATTGGCATCTCCTTCATCTTGAGGGAGAGTGAAGGAGTATACTATTCTCCCTTTAATCTTAGCAAAAATTGATCATACAATCATTTAGAATATTCTTGTCATTATTTTGCTATTATTTGTTACTACCGGTCGCCATACTTCTTATAGTTGACGTAGACACTATAAGAGTTGTGATCAATGAAATATGTATAACATCGTAACATTTTTAATCTTTGAGAACCAAGTTGTTTGAGCTCCAGTAGCAAGGAACTCCTTCCAAGGACGTACCCGGAGAATACCGGGTTCAATTTCAAGGGGAACACCGCTTGGTCAGTGTGCATGCCTCTACGCACGAGGCAGATTAGTCGTCTATCTTTGGTGGGTTGGAAACCGGTGCGAAAGCCAAAAAAAAACTTTGAGACTTGCTCTAATCTTGATGAACTCCCAATCAACTCATTTAATTTGTTTTTTATCATAAAAATAAAAAGTGACGACTCATCTAATAATAATCCACGAGTAAACTATCAAATTGATCTCCATCTTTGTATGTCACTCTCAAATTAGTCCATCACTCTAATAATATTACAAAATTAGTTTCTCTCTTTATCAAAAGTTTCTCAATTAAGTCTTTCATCACGTGACAAAAACATAAAGACATGAACCTAATTGAAAAAAGTTGACAAAGACATAGACTAGTTTAAAATATTATTATAATGAATGATTAATTTGAATGTAATTTACAAAGACAAAATCCAATTTGGTGGTTTACTCTATAATAATCCACACCTATATGAGAAGGTCGGGGCTTGTTGATTGTTATCCTTTTGTTTTGGTACTAAATTGATGGGGTCTTTGTCGTGAGTAATATACCCATCTCTTTGCATAAATTGGTAACTTCCAAAAGTTGTTGACCGCCCAAGTAAACGCCTTTCATGTTTAAAGGAATTTTTTCGGTTTATCTTAATGGTACGTAGTTTATGAGTGCCACTTGAAAATATATTTATATATACTATATATTATAAGAATAGGGGGATTTTGGGTTTTTTTTTTTTTATATTTCAATTACATCCTTAAACAAAATTTTCCAATAATAATGTTTTATTGTGGTGGTATTAAAAAGATAATAATGTTGCATTCTCATTCATTCTTCTTAACTATGGATGTTATGGTTTGAGAAAATTCGACAAATGAAAAAATTCTTTTGTTTTTAATAGATGTATTTTTTAGGGATCACTTAGAATTGTTCAATTCTTGATTTCCTTGGCTCTTTTTATGTTCTTCTTGGCTTTTATTTCTTTTGTCTTAAGTACAATACAACCCCCAACCTTTTGTATTTCTTTCTCTTTTATTAATAAATTGTTGAGTATGCTTGTAAAGGATTTGTGATTCTAAGGATATCAACCTAATTAGAATGTCTATTGCAAATTTGATAGGTCATACTCTTGCTTTATCTAAAAAAAATCTTTTGTTTAAAAAAATTGGGTTCTCTCATTTTCCACATGGTGTCGTTATATTATGGATAAGATCCACATATATATGGACCAAGTGGACACCTATAGTTTTTACACGTTGTAATCAACTAGGCAACATCTCCATGCTGAATGTATTTTCTTCCATCGAGTTCTCTCCAAATAGGCTAAGAGCAAAATGATTTCTTTTTGTCACGTAACGATGTTGATTGCTAGCATACAAGTGAGAAAAGAAGTAGGATTTCCACTTCACTAATCACTACTACTAATATTATAACCAATCGTCGCAATCACTTTTGTAGTATACAGCGTGACCAATGAGTGTGACACACATAAGAACCATTGGCATATGAAGCTATATATATAATATGGGACTTGTTTGTATACAAGTGAATATGCCAATAGTTATTTGTTAATTTGATTTGGGAAGACTATATATAGTTGGTAGAAACCAGAAAGCTCCCTGTTAGCACCCACGTGCTTTGATTATTTGGACCATCCATGACGTAGGATTAGCAAGAGAACAATATTAATATGTTTAGCACTTACAAAACAAAGATTGCGACAAAATTATAAATATTTTTAACTTTTTCTCTTTTGTTATTGAATTTTCTCAAACTTATTATCGTGTTTGGTATTTGTTTCTTTGTATTTATGAGTATGGTTAAACATGATACGGAAGCCAGATTGATTATATATATAGTACAATTAGGCTATTTGATTTGAAAATAAGGTAGACTTAAATATATTTTTCTTCCAAATATCAAAGTAAAAGAAAACTAAAAGATTCATTATTCTAACCTCAAGATCCTATCAATTAACTTATGATGTTTTTATAAGATTAGGTCTAACTAGCTTTTACGAACAAAAATTAATACATATTTCTCATGCTCAGCACTATTGAGTAAGTGGGAAGGAATCAACATCCTAAAAGTGGAGGGACTATTTTTCTTTTGTTACATAAAACTTAAGATAAACTCTAAAATAAATTAATAAAATAGAATTGCTCCAATACCATTGTCTTTTAAACACGATTAAAAAATACAGCAGCAAAAAAACCTGGAAAGAAAAAGTTTACGCTCTAAGTTAAAAAATGTTACGTAAAAAGTGTGAGTTAGAAATTTAGAAAAGTAGAGGTTGAACACTTTATAAATGAGATGACTCGTAAACTCAAATGACTTAAAGTTTTAAGTTAAGATATGGTGTTCAACTCGCTTAGTTGTTCTAGACCAAACAGTGACAAATGAATCTTACTGAGCATCACTTCGGTCAATGTTGTATGAGTTTTGATGTTTGCTCTATACATGAATCTTGCAACCAACTCACTTAAACTTGTTTTTGACAACAAAAAATTAATAAATAAACCTCGTTATTTGATGACTATAAAATGCCGAGTAGAAACAAATATATTGTAATAGACATAGAATTGGTGGGGGAGATATGGGAGTTGAATGAGGTTATCCAGTTTGGTCTTTTGTGTGGCATAGGAACTTTTTTTGTGGGAAAATGATATTTTAGTGAGTCTTTTGGGGTTGTTGGATTGGACGGACTGCCATTTAGGGAGGGAGAGGGTGTTTTTGGGTGAGGTCAACATATAAATTGTTAGAGGAGTTGTTGATTTTGAATGTTCCTTAAAGTAATCAGAAAGAGGTTGTGTTTCGGTCTACTTGAAAAAGTCAGGCCCTGTCTATGGTGATGGCTTTTTCTTGGAAACTCCTCCTTGATCGTATTCCAACAAAAATTAATCTTGTCCGAAGAAATATTTTTCCTTCGGATGCAACCTTAAATTTTGTCCTTTGTGGTGATGAGGAATCAACTTCTTTTTTACATTGTGATGAGGTGTTTAAAGTGTGGGAAAAAAAATTGTTGGCTTAGCATCTATTTCATAATTCCTCATAATTTATTTGCGCATTTTTAATGTTGAAGTCGTGAGGTGCAGAACAAGAAAATCCATAAGGGATATTGGCTAATTTGACATGCATCTATTTGGGTTATTTGAAAAACTAAAAATGATAGAATCTTCAAGAATTGCACTAAGAGGGACAACGATATAGTTGAGATCAAGGTGTTATCTTGGCGATAGACTTTATAATGTGGATGGTGTTGGAATCCAAGGGGTTGTCTTTCTCCACCCTCCATACCTCTCATGTGCCCTGTTGTCTTACAAAATTACCTCGTTCAAATTTTATAATCTAAATCCAAAAAAATATGCTCCAAACTCTAGAATTTGAGCCATGTGAACATACCAATCAACCCAAATTCTTCCCCTCGCTTCTCCATTTCCATTTTCAATATATCATGTCAAAATACTCATGCAATATGTTTATAATAGTTGCATTGTTGTAATTTGACATTGGTAGCTATTTCTGGTTTCTAGTTACTGGTACTATTCGGATGCAGACTATCAATATTCATTATTCCTATAGGACAAATAACAAATGTCCTCAGACAGAAATTGAGCTAATTTCATTTAAAATAGCACTATAGCCAATGCCAAAATCAGAATGGCTTTTATTCTGAGCAAAATACCTGCGAACTTCTAATAAAGTAATCCAGAAGAGAAAGGAGGCAGGAGGAGTTGAACAAATAAAATATTCAATTTTAAGAGTACGATGATCAATCTGAGTCACTAATTATTACAAATTACAATTACAAAATCAGATCCTAACACTGTTTCGTATGCTTCTCTATCATACAACAAAATCTGCTAATGTATGTGAAGCTTCATAGTTGATATTAGTTTATGAAGCACCATGCAGGACAAACCAATTTTGTCCTCCCAAGAATTTTAAAGTAGTGTCATATTTATATAAGAATGAATTCAGACAATAGTCACAATAATCAATTGTTGACTTTATTCCTTGTCGTCAATGTCTTCATTGCAAAAGCATTCCCAATAATTGCCAACAGTCAGCCATGTCAATAGTAGTTATCAAATTAAGCGGTAAAAAATTTCACTCCAAATCCAAACTTTTCTTCATAGACTCGTAAACCATGTAAGTGATACTTGCTGATGGGACAACTTTGAGCAAGTTGGGGAATATTCCTTTGTAGAATCCCCAAAGTCCTTCATGTTTCAAGGTTTTTCTGAACACATCTGCCATTCCTTTATAAGAGCGTTGGGCCTGCATTCTGAAATCGGAAGCTGTTTTACATTCTATTTTCGATAGATAGCAAAAATGTAAGATAGATGTTTAAAAAACAATGTAGACATTTTATGGCAAAAACTTACCTTGTTCTGATGACCTGTAATGGGTAAACACATGTTGCTCCAAGAGCTCCTGATACCGTGCCACATCCTAATTGTACCAGAGGGCCAGGTTCTATAGAAAATCGCAGAATTTAAACACACAACTGAAGGCAATACCTGATACCGAAGATAACAAACAAATAAGTTTATTGTTTTTACCTCCTTCCTGAATAATATACTTTTTGGACATCTCCTTCAAGGTTTCATAAGCAGCTAGATCTATCCCGGCATACGGGATAATCCCAACAATAGAAGGAATCAATCCCCTATAAAAAGCCCGGGGTCCTTCCTGAACCCATATATCTTTTGAAAGGGTTCCAAGGCTAGGAATTTTTCCACTTGCATGAGTATATGTTTGTAGTCGTGTCTTAACAAGATCCATAGGATATATTGCAGTTTGAGCTACAGCACCAGCTATACCACCAGCCAGCAGCCGCCCCATACCTCCAATATCAGCCTTCCCCTCTCCTCCTTTAGCATCCACAATGAAGGTCTTCATCATCTCATAGGTATAAAATCTAATGGCACTCTCAGGGGCAACCTTAAGAACATTTAAGCCATTGCCTCGAAAAAATCCTACTAAACCACCTTCTTTCCAAAGAGTTTTTACTGCAGGCATTATGCGAGCACTTGTTGTTTGGACTTGCAATACAACCTTTAGACGGTCGAGAGGTGCAGTTGCTGTCCGTGATGCAGCACCTGCCACTCCTCCTGCAATCAGATACCTATATGCATGAACATGCTTACCAACACCTGCGGGAATAACGGTATGTTCCCCGATATCGACCATGCATATCCGCTCCAAATAATGGTAAATGTTCTCAATAGTTGCCTCATGAGGATAAAGCAGCAGAAAATCCCTCCATTCCTCAAATGTTATAACACCATTATGATCCTTATCAACACGCTCGACGAAATGAGCAAGTTCCTCATCATCAATTTTAATCCCTGAAATAGAGAGACTGGTGTGGTTTATAGAATGAACCAACTATCAAAGCACATCAAAAAACCAAGAAAATCTGAATCATGTAGCAAGAATACACTGAATAAATTAGATACCTTACATCCAACTTCAACATTTGCAATCAAAATTAGAAATCAAATGGGCTTGTTATGTGTAAGTTGTCAATCGTTAATTCAGGACGTTAATTCAGCACAAGTGAAAACAAAATGGCAAACTAGACAACCAGAGTGAATTTTAAATCAAACAATAAGGATAGATAGATTTCAAAGTAAAGTTTCATAGAGCAATTGAAAAATGTCATGACAGTGCTTAGTTATGAATACGACTACAGATTAAAAGAACCTATAAAAACAGGTAAGTTACTTAGTCGATTAGGCTACATGAAAAGGTTGCTTTAACAGATGATTTTCTTTCTCCCTTTCCCTTCAACTTTCTACGATGCAGCTAAAGTTTTTACAAGTAAGCAAATTTTATACATAAATTGCCTCTTAACAGGAAGGAATATGCCAAAATGTGTAATAATCTCACCACTATTTATTTGCATGAGCTCAAAATAAGCTTTATCCAAACGGGCCCTTAGACAAATGTAAGTAATGCAACATTAACAAAACAGATTACTAAGCAACTTTACATTGTTGCACTATTCTAAATAGTCCAACTACTGAAACCATCTCAGGCACAACTTATCCAAATTATGCATTGTTACTCAGCTAGCTTACCCAAATTATGGATTAAAGGGCAAGCCATGACAGGGTGTAATGCATAGTCAACAAACCAAAACTATAATAGGGGTACAAATGACACATATTCCAAGTTCCTGATTTGAATTCAATTTACTTTCATCAGAACACGAGTCATCCAATATTCATTCAACAGTTCAAATTTATCAAGTCAATCAATCAGTCTTCATTCAACTTCTTATTTACTAACTGAATGCATGCATTTGTGACCTTAGATAATCCAAGTCTGTGGGATCCATTGCAAAATAAGTATGATTACACATAAATGCATCTCAAACTATCATACCAGGAACAAGTAAACCACCAAATTAGTCTCTGACTTTGTAAGACTCTCTCAAATAGGTCTCTAAAATTATGCATATTTCAAAAAGGTCCTACACTCTATTAAACTATCAATCTGGTCCCTATATTTTAACCACTTACTATCAGTTTGGTTTCTATATTTAACCACTTATTATCAATCCAGTCCCTAATATTACTATCGTATCTGGTCTCTGACTCTGAAAAAGACTAATATGAGTAAAATTTAACAGAGTCCGGACGCTTTTGAAATATTTATAATCTAAGGGGCCTATTTGAGAGCGTCCTATAACATCAGAGACTAATTTAGTGGTTTACTCTGCCAGGAACAATAAGTATAAATCAAAATCAAGAGAAAGTAAAAAAATCAAACAACTAAGATATCAACAAAAGAAGACATGCCTGCTCTAACAAGTGCCTCCCACAATTCCTCCGGCAAAATGCCACCATTATGCTCAACATCAATAGCCTGAAAAATCCGATAAAGCTCAAGCTCTTTATCATCCATATAATTCTTAAATTCAACAAAATCAACACGTCCATCTTTGTTTACATCACAAGCATTCAACAAATCTGTCGCGTATTTATACTCGGAAGGAATTTCCAGAGCCAGATAACCAGCCTCAATGTGAGAAAATTCCAAATAACCGCGATTTTCCTTATCGAAAAAGGCGAAAATGCTTCGAATTCTCTCATCCCTTTCTTCCTTTGTCTCTTGTGATGCCAGTAAAACATGATCCATTGTTACTGGAGCCGGTTTCTTCACCGGATTGGCTCGTTCCTCCTTCGGCATGATGCGAAATAAACAAAATTCAATTCAATTCAAATTCCACACTGTAAAAGATCATAAACAAAGTTAGTTATCATGAATTATGAAAACGCGGTTTTGAAATAAGTGATTACGCGATTGGATTCGGTAACGCTAATGTAAGTGATAAGAGAAGCATATTTGATTTTACTTTACCGCGAATTTTTTACCGTGTTATGAAAAGGAAGGGTTGAGGTGGAGAGTGAGGTTAATGCCGGCGGCGATGAGGTGGATCGCCGGAGATGATGGAGACGGTGGTTGTCATGACGGAAAAGAATATTTTGTGTTTGGACGAATAGATGATGAACACACAAAATAAGAGAAATAATAAAAAAAAGAAATGAAAAGAATAAAGAATGTTATTTTATTATGATTCGGATTCGGACACAGTGTGTGTGTGTGTGAGATGTAGAAAAGTTTGGAGTCTCTAGAAGGAAGCTCTGTTGTTTTTTCTTTCATTTTTTTTTCATATTTATTTATGTTTATTCTGATTGGTATTATTGGTTGGTATGGGCATATTTGGTGGTGGTAGCAGGATGTTAAAAGTTGGTATTTTGGTTAATTTTCTCGACCTCTTGATCATAGAGAAAGAAGAAGAAAAAAAAAGATTGAGTTTGTCTTTTTAAGCTTATCTCGGTTGATAGGGACAATACATAATATATACAATGTTCGAGGTTCAAACTTAAGTCACTATCAAACAAAAAAAAATTGAGTTTAATTGATATTGTAAAATGAAGGTATAATTTGAAGTAAACATATTTTGTTATAATGAAATATAATTTGGATGGATCATGGATGGAGTATATACATTGTCAATGTAACAAAGTTTTACTCAAGTATTCGTTGATGAGTTATCGCACTAATTGATAAGATAGGATAAGACATGTGTTTTTAACTCATTAAATGATGTTAAAACACATCTATATATGTGTAAAAAAAATTGCACATTATAAACATTAATTTTATTATGTGTTTGATGCGCACATTAATCTTATCATTTATTATAATTAAATGAAAAATTAATCTTATAATTAATTAAATACTTTAAAGTGGCTTGTAATTAATTATAATAACAAATATATGATATCATTATTTAAAAGATGACAACGTTTTAAAAATAGCAGAATATATGATAGTACTACCTCCGTCCTTAAATATAGGAGCCTTTTGCAAAAATTACGGAGATTAAGAAAGTTGATTGTAGTATTAAATTTGTATAAAATTACCATTGTTTTTACAATTTTATCCTTAAGAGAGAGTTAATTTACGTTTTCAACATAATATTTATTGTTGATTAAAGAAAAAGATGCGAAATAAATAAGGGTATGTTGGTAAAAAAAATAATTAATGTACTTGAAAATATCAAAGGGGTCTTATAAAAAGGGACAATTTTTTTTCTCAAAAGGGTTTTATAATTAGGGACGGAGGTAGTAATAAATAAGGAATAAATTTCTAATCCTATCAGGATGGTTTTTAACCCAGTCTATACTTAGGATTTGTTAGTTTCAAGTTATATTCGTAGATTTCTGGAATAAAACGATAGAAATATACATGTCTATGTTTGTTACAAGTTTACTAAATTTTATTTCCGGTATAAAACGTGCATGGGAATAGAAAAATTTTCCTAAAGAAAATGGTGAGAATAAAGTTCCCATGAAGATGTGAATAAATTCATGTGTAATTACCTATTATAATCTCTATTTTTTGGTTGTCGAGAATATTATAATGTTAAGCAAATATCTTTTTTCTAAATACTTTAGAATAACATTCTCATCTTTATGTTTCAAAGATTGTTATTTCTAGGAATAAATTTGGTAAACTTGAAACAAGCACACCCTTAGGATAAAATTACAAAGGCATGTGAGGATATAATAGGAAAATGGTTTATTTTATCATATTTTTTTGGCGCATCAAACATGATATTTAAACAAAATATGATTAGTATATCATAACTTACCTCACTATCCTGACCATCAAACGGAATCTAAAAAATTAACTACTTCTTTTTTATCCCTATGGTGAGGTTGGTTTGACGGGGTAAACTTTGGAAATTAAGCACTTTGGGAATTAAGCGTAAGTTTCTCTATGGGTCTTAAGTATAAATCTTTTGGTGATAGCAAATATTGTGTTGGAATTGTTTATAAAAAAATTTGCTCCGACTTCAATTACCCTCTTCGTTAGTGGACAACGAAATTGATGGTTAGAATGGTCGGTGTTTAAATGAGATATCGAGTTTCAAAAAAAAAACTTACGTTTGATCAAATTCAATGAATATTATTAATAAAAAAAATCAATGAAATATTTATAAAATTAAATTCAACATAAATAAATAAATCATAATTGATTGACTCCTTAAAAAAATAATTGATTGATAAATTTTAATAAAGATATATAAGATGAAAAATGAAGGGGCTGATACTAATAATGTTGCAGATCATTTGGTGTAATTTACTTATATGACAGGTGTTGGTAAAGCTAAGTGTTCGCTTCTGCAACTAATCTGCCTTGTTTGTACTTGGGTTGTGTGGAACGAACACAATGACCACCTGTTTAATAATGTTGTAACCGATGTCCCCAGGTTGCTAGAAAAGGTTAAATCGTTATCTTTAGGGTGGCTGAAAGCTAAAAAAAGCCATGTTTGTTTTTGGTACTCATAGGTGGTGGTCAAACCCTTTGGCTTGTTTGGGCATTGGCTAATCACCTTGTTTTATGTTTTCATTTTTATTCTGATGCTGACTTCCTTTGTAATTTTATAGTGGTTTCCTAGGCACACATTATGATCCGGAGCTGCTATTGGTGTTGGTATATAATTTCATTTTAGCTTGTTAAAAAAAAAAAAAAATGATATAGTGTAATAGCTCTTCTTTCATCAAAAAGAAAATATGGAGTAAACCTTTCTAGAACATGATACATGCAGTATATTAATTAATATTTTAGTGAGACTCGTTCATCATAAAGGGCATGCGATAAACGTTAAAAACTATAGTCTGTAATTATTCCACGATGTCAACGTAAATACGATGTCAACATAAAAGTTACTTTAGAGAGCATTTAGATGAAATGATACGAGTGTTTTTTAACTTAAACAGCATAAATTAAACCTATCTACTGTCGGGGAAAAAAAAGATAAAAAAAGAGATCAAGAAAAAAAATAAAGGAATCAGAGGATGAAGAGAAAAGAAGACTCGCAAATAAAAATAACAAAAGAGAAAACATAATCTTTAAGATTTTTTTTTTTTGTCAAGTAGTTTAGTGGCTAGGAATTTACCTGTAAGGGGAATAAGTAAGATGTTTGGTGTTCAAACTCTGGCCTCTACATATATTATGCAATGTCCCTACCAACTGAGCTAAGATCAGACTTTATTTTTTCAAAAATAAACGATATTCATTCATTCAAATTGATAGAGTACATTACAATACAATTTCAAAGTCACTAAAAACAAAAGGAATGAATATGCGAATAAACTCATAACATCCATGTTAGTAGCATAAAACGGTCGAGTACCTATACCTACAAATATGACTATATTCAAGTATCAGAATACTCATGTCTCTGGATTTACAACATTGACGTCGTCAAAGTCATTGATTGAATCTTCACTTGCTCAAAGCTATAATCTTTCAACTTGAATCAGATAAAAACCGTACTAAGACGGAAAATCAAAAACACTCCGCACAAAAACGGAAAATCAAACAGATTCATGCAAAGACACAACGAAAACACAAAATCAAACTAAATAAGGTTGAAAAAAAATGTGGAAATAACTTATTTAACTAAAAAATAAGGTGAATTTTAACTTGTGCTTTAAGGCACAAGTTAATGAGTTAAAAAAAGAAATATTTTGTTGGAATTAATACATCTGAATTTAACTTTTTAACATTTAATTAATTGAATGTACAAAATTTAAGAGAATGTTTCTACTTTTAGATTTGTTTAACATATGTTCTTATGATATAGGTTAGCATATGACCCATAAAATAAATATCATTTTGAACTTTGTAAATAACAAACAGAAAAGGACAATAAATAAAAGAGACGTTGTGTTTTCTTATAACCGTCCATTTAAATTGGCAGGGTACATTAGATACAAACATAAATTCAACATTGCTAAAAATGAAAAATGATTCCTTCAAAAAAAAATGATACAAGAGCAAAATGCCTACAAATAATGTAACAAAATCAAATTAATTTAAATACTTATGTATTTGGATATGCAACGTTGATTATTTAATTATTGATTGAATATGTAAATGATCGAAGTTAATCTGTCAAGTTGAACCAAACGAGCATCATACCAAGACGCAAAATGAAACAATGTCACACCAAAATGATGAACAAAACAATATCGCACGGGGACATCGAAATTATCAAAAGAAGCACAAAAGAAAATTTTGATATATGTGAAAACCAATTTATTTAGATTATATGAGGGAAAAAAATCCAAACTTACACATAAACAAACCCAAATGAAGCTTTGCTCATACAATTTTATCTAACGGTTATGTGAAACTTGCTCATAAAATTTTATTTATCGGTGTTATGAATTGGATTAGGACCTTGTTGCATTATGATAGGGATTATAACTTAGCAAGAATCTGTTGTGTCTTGGATATAGATGACCCTCTGAAATTTCTCTAAAAATACGGTCAACATAATTACTAGGTTGAAAGGAATAATGTAGAGAATTTGAACCTCTTGAACTCGACCTAGCTTTTTGATCAAAACCATGAGGAAGAGATGGAGTTAGATTATTCCCCATGTCCTTGGTGCATCCATACTTCACATATGTTGGTGTTGTTGTGAAGGTATCACATTGAGCTGCAGTTTTTTTTGCATCGTTAGTGAACAATAGTAAACCTATTAGAATTGCCAGAGCAATTTTTCTCTGCAAATTTGCCATTTCTGAGGAAAAAAACATTGGTCTAATTTAATACTCCATCGGTAATTAAATATGTGGATAATTATTCAAAACAATATGTGGAGAAAAAAACAAAAAAGTTCAATGTTTCTAGTCTAAAACTTGGACAAAAACATTTGACTTTTTGAAACTTTTTAATTTGTAATTTGGTCTACAATTTTCAATGTATTACCTTACTTTTTTTGGATGATATATTAAATGAAAATTTTGTGATAATCTAGAGTTTGGGATCTTGATAACTTGTAGACCAAATTAATTGCTCTTATCCCTTAGAAAATTGTTCATTCCCATCCAAAAATTCTAAAATTAACTCCAACGACAATTAATTGTCATTCGATATTAACGGTAGTTAACTGTTTCTTCCAACAACAGCTATGCTTCCACGAAAATCAGTGATCAAAGAAGAAGAATAACTCAATGAAGCTTCAATACCAAAAGTCCCTTCTTTGAAACTCATTGACTTCTTTCTCTCCAAAGTAGGAGTTTTCATTATGTTTTTTTAGTATTACAATCTTTTCACAGCTTAAATTAAGTCCATTATTATCGTTTGCTCTCTTTGGAGAAATTGGTGGTGTCAATCAAGCAGTAGTATTGTTTGGAAGTTGTCATACCCCAAATTTTGACCAATTAAAAAATTTTGTCCGTATTTTAGTCTTTATTCGTATTTTAAACAGTCAGAATCTTTGTTTTGTTTTTAGATAAGTTACACGTTTTTTATTCGTTTTTTGAAGTATTTAAACATTTTATTTGTACCGTAGATAGTTAAAATATTTTATTCGCTTTGTAAGCAGTTAAATCATTTTTTTGATTTTTTTTTAATTAAAACATTTTTGTTCGTATTTTAGTTTTTTTTATTTATTATTATTTTTATCAGTTAAAAAGTTTTGTATTCGTATTTTAAAAGCCGAGTAGTTTTGTCGTCTCAAACAAAATTTCGACAGAGAGGTATTTTAAAATACCTCATTTTAATTACCGAAAGAGACAATTTTAATTTTTATCATTTCAATTATTTGATATTTATTATTATTTAATGCTATTTATTTACTTTCTTTTTATTTTACATTTGTTTTATGTTGTTTCCTTTTTTCCATTAAAAGTCACGTTTTTCTTTTCTTCTCCTTTCTTTAAAAAAAATTATTCCTTTTGTTTTGTTTTTAATGTTGATTCTTTTTTATTTTTTTATCTTATGTCCTTGAGTCATGTCCATAAGTCTTTGTTGTCCAGTCCAAGGGCATTTTTGCCAATTCCACGTATCAGTCTCAAACCCTAATTTTGGTCCCTATTTAAGAGGCATTTATTGCAGAATGATTGGAGAGAGAAATCACTGTAGCCGCAGCTTTTATTACACAAACACATTTCACCTTTTCTCTCTCCAAAATTTTGGATCAAAACACCAAAATACCAAGAATTTTCTCAAAAACACTATGAACACATAAAATTTCCGGCAAGCTCAAAATCATACCAAATGAGGCCGATCTGTAACAACCACACAATCACAAGCTCGAATCCGAGCCTACAACAACCAACCGCGAGCATTTTTCAAGCTACAACAACACAAAGTTCAAATCCGAACCAAAAGCAAGCTAGATCGAAGTTGTTTTGAAGTTTTCCGTCACACTTTCTCGTTTTCTCCGTTCATAAACAGAGGTTGTCACCGTTTCCTTATAGATCCGTTAGTATCTTGTTTGTTTGCATGAAAAATTTTCGAAACTAAAAAACTTAGATCTAGCTCGAATCCCTCACCCCTTTTGAAAAGTAGTTTCGAAAATGGAACTAGAAGGAAGAGAAGAGGATTTTGGACCAGAAATTTTTCAAAAAAAATATGTACGAAGTTTCTGACGCGGCGGCGCCACCGTGGTGGCTCACCGGCCACTGTGCCGGAAACTTCCACCCATCGTCTCCTCTTTCTCTTCCGACGAGACCCTTCAAGAGAGAGAACAGAGCTTCTCTCTCTTACTTTGAGAATTCTTGTGTTTTAGTAAGAGAAAGTTGTGTGTGATATGTTTTTTGAGAAATTCTTGCTTGAACTCTTACCCAACACATCATTCTTACACCCAACCAATTAAAATCTAACACCTCATTAAAATAATAAAAAGAATTAATATCATAATTTTTTCTCATTATTTTTAATATTTCTCTCTCCTTTTTCCACTTTCATTAACCCACAAGAACCACCCACCACCATTTATGTTTCCATTTCCTTAATTAAAATCACACTTTTTTTAAAGTTAACAACATGTGTCATTTTTTTATTGGTTGGGTGTAAGAATAATGTGTTGGGTGAGAGTTCATGCAAGAATATCTCATGTTTTTTTGTTGATAAATATGCTTATATACTATAATTTGTTTGAACAATCCAATGTATGTTGCATCATGTTTAATCTGTGCACCATCAGAGGCTAGGCCGTTCGATCGTAGATCCAACGGCCGATGATGCATCTTGTATGTGTTTAAGTGCGTTTTCCCTCGGTGTACTACCGTGTTGATGTCTATTTTAACCGTCAGATCGTTGATCTGACGGTCACTGTGTTTCCTGTGTTACTCCTCCATTTTTGTGCTGTTTTTTTTAAACCCTTGGATCCTTGATCCTGTGGCTGTGATGAAAATACTGTGATTAAATTTGGACCCTCTGATTCATCAAACGGTCTAGATGTGTCCAGTGCTGAGCCTATTTTCTTTATTTATTTTCACTATGTTTTTTTACTTATTTACACTATAATTTTTTACTTTTTCATTTTTATTTCCCTAACTTTTAATGTTTGTCATTGTTTATTTATTTTCACCTTTATATATATATATATATATATATATATATATATATATATTTTTTTTTAATTTTTTTTTTTTATTTTTTTTTTATTTTTTTT
>Ga0228711_1001635_pt1 | contig 33404 bp, 15 predicted proteins | sample MedpolnodulmetaG_2_FD_177996 | JGI IMG/M metagenome (GOLD analysis project Ga0228711, IMG submission 177996) | Root nodule microbial communities from Medicago polymorpha collected in Santa Monica, California, United States - brown nodules | ecosystem: Host-associated > Plants > Roots > Nodule... | reverse complement strand
AGAGGGCTTAGGATCAAGGGATTGACCTAAGCTATTTTGTTAATTTGTCGTTAACTTTATAGCATTTGTAGAGTTAAGAAACAGGTTGCTAATGAGCGATGAGCAGATGAATCGAATGACCTAGTCACCTCTCCATATTATTTCTTAAACCAATTTTTCCTTAACCATTTTATTTTAACTTGCAAATCAAACTAATTGCCTCAGCGCACCCCCTATTTTAGAAACATCCTTAATAATAATGACATTCTCGAGTAGAAGTTGAAACAGTCCCTATGGATACGAATCTTATAAATTTTATTACTTCGATATGAGTTAGTACACTTGCTAATTTTGTATTAGCTAACAAATACCCTTACTACATTTGTTAAGAACTAGGCTATCGACCCGTGCTCCGCACGGGTCTTACCAGATGAAACATATGCACATAAATGTCCAGCATGGTCATTTTATGATTTGTTTTCACGTATTGTGCATCTGCAATCAGGCTAAATAGAACTTAACACAACCAAAGACATGTACTTATACTACTAAATAGCATACATGTGGACCACTAATATTCCAAATACGTCCATCATACATCCTTTAATGCAGTTAATATCATTTGTTTATAATGTTCATAAACTCCCTTTCTTGTGTAGCTTCCAATGAGATTTGTGAAAAGCACCAGCAGTCATTGTAATAAATTTCTTATGTGCAAAATTGATAAGTATCTTAAATTATAATTAATGAGTTGCTGACAGATGTATAGCCAACAAAAAAAAAACCTTGTAATTCCTCTTCTTTTTTTTTTTGGTCTTAATAATTCCTCTATGTTTATCACGTGGTTTTAGCTTTGAGATTTTTAAGCATATCTATAAACAAAAGATATAATTTTTCCATGACTTATACATAAGTTGACCTTCCTCTATTTATCGATCACAAATATCTTCTTCTGATGTTAATTTGGGTTCTAAACAGTTATGCTCTAAACTACAGCGCCTGTTTACAACACTAAACACCTTATAACAACTATATTTTGATGACGTATTGTACATTTTGCAATCAAATCAGTAAGAACCCAAAAATACACTAACACTAATATGTTTAGTAATATAATACGTTTCACTAATAATGACATGGTAATATAGGCCTACCTTCAGATGATAATAACATGCTCTAAAAAAAGAACAAATGTTTCGAACAAAGTCTTGGATTGAAAAGCTTAAATCGTTAAATAACATAATACGCGACAATCTAAATGATTACGGAAAAGTACAACAATGTGTCAAAGCACTTAGATCAACTTAAAAACGAAAGGTAGTTTTTATAAATTAATACGATAAATTAAGGGTGTAATAACACAACATATAGTGCATCATTTTCTTTCATGTTAACCTTATACTTGTATGCTGTCAACTTATAAGAATTATCATTATAAAAATCTTACAGGCTGATGTAACCAAATATTCTGATAAAATCAAACTTAATCATACCTTATAGCTAAGTCTTATCCATCTATGATATAAGCAGTGAAAATACGTTAACTTGAACCTTGGCAATGTAAAGCCACATAAAAATTTATATACCATTAAAACTTTAATTGAGACAATTACATGCACCTTGACAATTCTTTATACTATAAATGGAACAATAGTTATACATAAAATCATGGATTATTATATTTTTTTAACTACAATTCAATAAGTTTAATTTAAGATACATGGAATGAAACAAAGACATTTCTAAAAATTATGGATTATTATTTTTTAGGTATGTAATGAGTGAGATTCTAATAGCAAACTCCATAAAATCTCAGCTGGGGGCAACATCACACTACCCTGTGTACATCAAAAGTTCAGGAAATCAGTACTATTTCACAGTCTAAAACTGTTGCCGTGAAAAAATATGCGGAAAAACTCAAGTAAGTAAATGAATACCTTGTTAACATCGAATTCACAACAAATTGTCTTGTACTGAAGTCTCAACTCATTAACGATCTTATCCACATCAGTTGTCAGATTAGGGTTAAAAGGAGCTGATAACAAATATAAAACATATAATCAGTTTATAATAGATTTAAAAAACTTCAACATATAAACAATGAATATTAAATCACTCACCCTTCAAACAATGGAGGGCGAGCAAAATTTCGAATTTGCAATAAGACATGTTATCTAAAGGTTGAGAACATGCATAAGCAATTATAAGGAAGGAGTTGAGAAAGTTTGTTGACGCGCATGCCATACATATATATAGAGCAATTGGTTATAGTTTGTGTTTATTGAAATAGTTGGAGTAGTTGAAACATATTATGTTGCATTTATTGAAGTAGTTGGAAACGAAAAGGTCAAATTTGTTATGACATGTGTCTATTAGGAGGAAAATTCAAATTTGAAATTATGCAACAAAAATTAATGAGACACCATTGGCTTGCACTACACGATTTGTTTAAGTGCTTGGAAGGAAAATTTATTGAAGTGGTTGGAGTAGTTGAAACATATTTTGATGCATTTATTGAAGTAGTTGGAATAACAAAGGTCATATTGTTATGACATGTGCTTATTAGGAGGGAAATTCAAATTTTAAATCATGAAACAACAATTAATGAGTGTCCATTAGCTTGCAAAGCACGATTTAGGTAAGTACTTGGGAGGGAAATTAGCATAGCAATTAGGGTTAAGAAATTGCTTGACCTAATTAACTTTTAGAGTAAGTATGATTCAAAAATAAAAATAATTGATAATTTTAATTTAGAAAAAGTTTTTTTTTTTTTTTTTTTTTATGTTTTAATGAGCTGAATACACAAATCATAAGATAAAATTTTCACTTTAAATTTCTTATCAACTATATGAAGGGCATTTTTTTTTCACTCAATCTTTTTCTTTGTGATGCTTTTACTCAAACTTTCTTTTATCTTCTCACTAAACATATATTTTTATTAGAAGCTATCATAAATTTATAACTAATTCAAACCGAGTTTTTCATCCGTAAAAAAAGATTAACCTACAAAAAAATAAAATAAGAACTTGAAGTACAAGTTGTGAGGTGGGGATTTTAGATGAAACTAAGATTAACCAACAAAAATAAACAAATGAAATTTGAACATCAACACATGACCCTAAATTAATGAGGTAAAAGGGGATTCAATTTGACACTTTCTTTTTACTAGGGATTCAATTATTAAGATTAGAATATGACCACATAATTGTTTAAGACTACCTGATTTTACTCTTAGGATCGAGCCATTTAAATAAGTTTATGAATAATTATTTACTCTCTTCATTTTTTTTTTAAAAGTTAAAATGAAATTTATTAAAATCGTAATGAATCTTAACCAATACAAGGAGTGCTACTACGAATCTTAAAGTAGCAACATATAGAGGATATATGGAGAGCCCCCAATGAAAAATCCATACACCCATGAATCAAAGAAAAATATTCAAAAAACCTATAGGAAACCCTCCTAACAGAGGGCTATCTCTGAAATCAATAAATAGAAACACCAAAACAAAGCTAACACCACGATCAACAAAACAACATAAACAAAAGTTATACAAAAATCCTCAAACATCGTCGCAACTGCCACAAAAACAACTACCACCACCCATATTTCGCTGCTCGCACACAACCCCTGAACACCAACTTAAAAACCTACAAAACAACCAACAACCTATGAAAACAGCCGGGAATAAAACTCCAAACACCACCATTAGCTCTCCAAAGCACCTTCACCCAAAACACCTCACAAAGAATCACAAAAGCCAACCAAAAACCCTTGTACCATCATACAACAAGGAAAAAACATAACCATCACTAACCACAAACACTACCACAAAAATTAACACCTCTACCACCACCGTCACCAAAACTACCATTGACCACCACAAAAACCACCATTAACCCTCACCTAAAAGCAACACGACAAAAAGCACCACAAGCACCACCACCAAAAACCACCACGAGCCCCGACACAAAAGACTCAAAATCAACACCACCATGAAAACCGCCATGAAGCATCACAAACCAACACAACCAAAGATCCATCGAAACCATAACAGTTCATAAGCGAACCTAGATATGATCCATCACCACCATCGTGACCGATCCATCACCACCTATGTTGCAAGTAAACATAACCTCCCCCGCAACCAAAAGAGTAAACAAATCAAATAGTTTGAGACCCACGAGAACCAAACAACCATCGACAAGCATCCAACGACACACCATGAAACCCACCAACGCCTCAACCAAATGAAACAAAAAAAAACACCAAAAACACAAACCAACCTTTACGACGATAGAGAGAGCAACCGCACGTCAGAAAGGTACAATGGTGCGGAGAACAGTGACCCTCGTCGCACCACCATCCATTTGATCTACATGATGCAGCTGTGGATTTGGAATTTGTATGAGTAAGAAATGAGTACGACAGTCCTAGGTTTAGAGAGAAAGAAGTACGGCGGCTATCTCTTATGTTTTGACTCGGTTGGCTTACTCTCTATTGAAAGCAAAATCCTTTATTAATGTTTTAAAGATAACAAACATATTTAATTTTATTTATATTGTTATCTACTAATGAATTTTGTGAGAAATGTTTCATGAGAATGTTTGGTAAAAGCAAGAGAACGTTATGGCCTCACAAGGGATAACAAAATCGTTATTGAATTTGGATATGAACAAATATGAGCTTTTTGGGCAATTGTCAAGATGTGCATAATTAAGATCAAGACCAAAGCAAATATTCTTTTTGTCTCACTTAAAGAGGAAAGAAATCAAGGCTCTTGATAATACATTAAAGGACAAAGAAACAAAGGAAATTAAATATGTCTTCTCTTGCACATGTGTTGAAAGTAGAAGAATAAAATCAACTTTGGGCCCCCATATGTATTTTCGATCCATTAAGGAATAATATGGAAAAGAATATTCCAAGGATCAATCTTTATCATCAAGTTACATGACATCATCAAAGTGACATCAACAAAAGTCATCAAGTGGGCAGCAAGTTACTCAAGGCTTGATCACATCTCATCACAAGCTAGCAAGCACGTGCTCCACAATTTTGTTCAAGATTGGTTGGGACTGAGAGAATGTTCTGGGAAAATTGAAGAAACATTCTCTGCATGCTTTCTCTCCAAGCCTCTTTGGAGCCTTTTTTCGAATTCAAATTGGAAGCACAACAACTCTTTATTGGCTTGCTTTCCAAGGGATTCCAACTCTATAAATAGAAGATGACATTGAAGGAGAAAAACAAGAGTTTGAAATACAAAGCATTTATCTCTCTCAAAGAAAAAGCTATCAATCTCTTCAACATCTCTTTCGACAATCACAAAGCAAACTCCAAAATCTTTCACTATATTTATCATCTTTATCTCTTTTATTTGAGAACATCTTTTTGAGTTTGTATTTGTACAAGTCTCTTTTGTTTGAGACATCACGATCTAAATCCATCCATCATACAAAGTGTAAAAGCTAGATCTCAAGTCTATTGGGCTTAATAGTTTGAGATAGGAAAGTTCCAACCTTTCTTGTGCGAAAGCAAAGAATTGTAGAAGCCCACTGAGGTTGATAATACAGGGGATACATGCTGATCTGGTGTGATCAAGACCTTATAGTGTTGGTTAGAAGTTTCTACCAACTGAAAACTATAGTGGATAATCTCACACGAAGTGTGGGAACTGGAAGTAGCCGGGTTTGGTGAACCAGGATAACTCTCATGTGTTATTTTTTTTTCTCTCTCTCTCTCTCTCTCTCTCTCTATATATATATATATATATATATATATATATATATATATATATATATATATAGGGTTTTGCTAGAAGTCACCCATGAAAGTGTCTTTTATCAACCCACACCTCAAGGTGTGATTTTCACTTTTTAGTTATAACTTTGCTAAAAGACACCTTCATAAAATGTGTCTTCTAGCAAAACTCATATATATATATATATTACACACTATACACACGATCACAAGCATTAATATTTATCTCCAGAACATTCTACTCCTAATTAATCTCAACCATATTAATCCAGAGTTCTCTGGTCCTAACTTAAACCATACTTGATTAATTATTTAAACTGCCTCCAGAACATTCTGGTCCAAGATAAAACAGCTACTTAATATTTAACCAAAGTTTAAATTCAGTCTTCTATATTGTTTTATCAATCTGCCTTTATATTTCTCCAGAACATTCTGGTCCTTCGTAATTTAGCTTAAAATCATCTTTATCATTCTGCTTATATATTATCTCTCTCCATAACGTTCTGGTCCTTTATACATCTAATAATTATTTATCTGTTGAACTAATACTAACCAAGAATTTTTCTTGAGCATATAAAACCTAATTTAAAGTTTCAGGAATAATTTTAAAAATGTCACAATTCAAACCCCTCTTCCTTGTGACGTTTATTGCTACTTCACTCTCTTCATTGAAGAACCTTTAACCAATTTAATTAGTTACTCTGTCAAAATTCTATCAAAATCAATAAAAAAAAACATGCGTGGATGATTGGAATCCCAATAAGTTTGATGAAACTATGGTGAAATCGGGTAGATCAACACATTCGACTAGAACAACCACACAAGTAATAGATATCAAATTTTTGAACCAAAACGTTAAGACATTAGACGTACGAGTACTCCCCTTTTATATGACGATCGACATAATCTCTTTCATCCAATGCGAGACTTTCTCAAACTTGAAATGTTAACATTCTCTTCCTCAAGTGTGAGATTCTCATCATCACAAGTCAAACATGCAACGACACCACTCTTGGGACTTCTAGAGGAGTCTTAAACAAATCAACACACTGAACTTGAGCAAACACACAAGTGTTAGACACGACATCTTCGCCAAAATGCTTAATGCATTAATTATATAAGTCATCTAGCATATATATTTTTCAACATCAACTTTTTTTATCTAATATGAGTATGTGACATTTCTAACTCGCACTTGATATACAAAACAAAATCGTGAATTTGATGAAGCACTTTAGCATAGTTTTTGCCAAAATTAAAGTGACATACCATAATTCTAAACAACTCAACGTTGATTCTTTAAGACAAATACCAAACTTTTAAAGTTACTCTGAAATCTCTCTTACACGCATTAAGACAAATATATAACATTTAAAATAGTGACTTAAATTTAAAACATGGTTATATTAACTAATGATATTTAAACGACTAAATACTAACACAAAAAAAAAAGACTAAATACTCATGAACACTTGAATGAGATGATTCGTATATTTTTCAGCTTAACAAGATATTATTCTAGATTTAAATTCAACGAAGAGAACTTATCGACATTAATTAAAGAGCTTAATAGTCCATTGTAGTCCACCCAATTTGAGATATTAATCTATATAGTTATACGGAAAAAAAACTCATTTAAACCAAAAATATAATTAATTGTCATTTGCAAAATTCTTACATTTTCAATGGTACTTTTTTATGACTATTATTATTGACAAGTAAAAGGGGGTTTGGTAAGTTCCATTGCGTATGTTGAATAAGAATATCAAACCCATAACTTCGTTGTTAACTTGTACGGCTACACAACACAGCCCATAGTTGCAACCCCAATCACGACTCATCAATAAAGCCCACGATTGTCAGATATTGGACGACCCTATGCTCTATAAAATTTTAAAAAATGTCCTTATGATTTTCAGATTTTAAAATTTGAATTGTGTTTTTCCTTGTTATAGGATGAAAAAAGTAAATTCTTCACCATTTCAGATTTTATAATCCAAAAACTTCAAAAATAGAGCTCGTTTCTTGATTTTTTTCGGATTATATAATTCGAACACCCACTAAACGCTCTTTTTCAAGGGAAAACAGTTCGGATTATATAATCTGAACTGTATCAGCACAAATTCTAAACATGTTTATAACATGGATAATCATTTTATGCACTATATTAATCTTCCTAAATCTCATCCTTTTGTTTTGGGTAATTGTTATCTGTTCTTAGTCAAAAATCTGGTTTTTGGCCTACTTGATCGGATTGCTTCAAAACTTCCGCAGAAAATAAAAAAAAAATCAAGGATCAAAACTCCCCTAGAAGGAACTTCTTACGTGACTCCGCCTCTCAAAATCCAAAATTCCATCGTTTAGACTCGTTTTTCATTTTTTTTTTTAATTTATCATATTCTCAGAAAAATCCGAAAAAATTTGTATTAGTTTTATTTGATTTTTTAAAAAAATTGATGGTGTTTTAATGATTTTATTTGACAGGTTTTTAGTATTTTTTACTTTGTTTTTGATTGTTTTTAAAAGTAAAATTCAAAACTACTGAAATAGGAGAAATTCTGATTGCTAATTATACATAAGCATATTTCGGACTATAAAATCTGAAATAGTGAAAAATAATTTCGGATTTTAAAATCCAAAAACCTCAAGGGCATTTTAGAAAAATTTACAAGTTGGGTGTGAAAAATAATAGTCTTAGATGAAACATTCACTGATCTTACAATCATGTTCTTCTCGTATAAGGAAAAAAATACATTATATTTTCTACATATCTTTTACTATAAATTTCTAAATATTTGTTTTACAGTTAAAACTTTTCACAATATCTCTTAAATAGTATTTTTTTTTAAATCATAATTTTTAATTTAATGGAGAGGTCTCCGGACCGTTGTATTTGAGATGGACACTAAGGTGGTGGTTGATAGTATCCATGGTCGTACACTCAGTGTCTTAGATTTTTGCATCAATTATTAATAATTGTCGGCGTCCAGGTTCTTCGGATTTAACAATCTCTAATGTGAGGTTTATTAGAAGACAGGTTAATAAAGTTGCTTCCCTCAACAAAAAAGTCAATAAAGTTGCTAATTGTATAACTAGGGTAGCTTCATGCCATGTTAGTTTCCGTATTCTCAATTAAATTTTATCTTGTATCTCTACTCTTATTTTAAATGAAATGCATTCCTTTGTAAAGAAATAAATTAAAATTAAAATCTCTTGTTTTATTTGTCACATAAAATTTAGAAGAGGATTTTGTTCTAAAATTACAGCATACAATTATATGTTCAATGAGAATCAAGTCCCCACCCCACCCCCAAAAATAATAATAATCAAATTTCAATCTTTTTTATCAAGTAGTACGGTAATTAAAATTCATCTTTTAATGTGAATAAATGAGATTTTTGAAATTTGAATATCGACTCCGGCATATTATGCATTGTCCCCACCCCACCCGTCAACTGTGTCACGGAACATCAAATTCCAATCTTTTTCAAGGTTACGTGGATTAAGGTGCTTCTACCTCTTTAAAATAATTACTCGTAATATTTCCCCTAAAAAAATACTCATAATATTTGTTTGTGGTTAAAATGAGTAATTATTTTGCAAGGGCAGAAGTGCCTTAAAGTTAAGGAAAACTTAAATTCACATAAAGTTAAGGCCGATTTTTTCCAACAACATCCTCGTTACCACCTTGCTCTTGACTTTGAATATTAAGGAAAACTTATATACGCATGAAGTTAAGGCGATTTTTCCCATCAAGCCTCCAAATGTAATTTTTGATAGCATTCCGAAATCTCATATATACCATTCATTTTTTTTATTTTTTTAGATATATACCATTCATTTATTACACATAGTTGAGCGTTATATGTCACTCCCAAAACGGCCCAAGAATCAAATCCGAATTCTTTTAAAGAGAATCATGTAGACAACTTTCCCAACACCAAATTGATTTTACCCACACCAAATTGATTTCACAATAGAGAAATATCAAGATGGAAAACAAACTCATATAAAGGGATTAGAGAAAATCTTCCACTTTGATCGATCCTTTAAGTAGATTTTTCTACTAAGATAGAAAAAATGGTTAATTACAAAAAAAGTCTATGATAAGATGAACTTATATATTCAACTAATTTAGTTAAATTCAAAATGTTTGGCAAATTATCCCCATAAAGTCAAATAATGAACACTTGAAAGTCGATAATAAATTTTATAGGACAAATAAGTAAATATTATTTTAACAACTAATTACTAACCATATTAGTCATTAAAAAAAATCAAGTTGAGACTTGAAAAATTATTTTAATGACCTTTTAATAGATGAATTTGATTGAGCTTCTTTGTTAGTGTTTAACTCTAGTTTTTTTTCCCCCTCTTAAACTTAACTCAGTTGGTACAAACAATGCATAATATATGTAAAATCTGGGGTTCAAATCCCGGTCACCAAAAACAAGAACTCTAAGTTTTTTTTTTCTTTCTTTCGTAACCGGAGCCTATGCTTTTTTATTTTAGAACACGCAAAGGAAAAAAAAATTATTCCTCGTTTCCTACCCCTAGAATTTGGGACCTTGCGGTCGCTCCTCCCACACATTCTCCCGACCTCCATTAATAATACACGCTATGATAAAGAGAGAGAAAAATATAAGGTACTTTTTTTTCTTCACAAAACTTGAAAGATAAATTATAAGTTGCTATTAAATTATGATATTTTTTGTTATTTATTGTCTTTTTGTTGTTAAAGTGCGCGTAACAGGCACGAGTATGGGCTCTTAGATGCTCATAGGGTAAAAAGACGGACACCAAAATTGTTACCCACGAGAGTATGGACTTAGATACGAAGATTTTTTATAAACGCATGTATGAGGATGAACACTATAGTACTCTACCCAAAGGGTACCCATTGCCATCCTTATCCTTTATCCATTGACGTTGAAGGTCTCTGTTTTTGTTTGGAGATTGCTTCGGGACAGATTGCCTACTAAGGTCATCTCATCATAAGCCTCTCAGTGTATCTCAGATTGTGGTTCCATAGAAACGGCACATCATTTATTTTTAGCTTGCTTTGATTTTTCTTCTTTGTGACCTATGGTGCGACATTGGCTTGGTTTTTTGGGTGTCGACACCAATGTTCTGTCCGATCATTTTATCCAGTTTGTGCATTCAACGGGTGATGGCAAAGCAAAGAGGTCTTTTTTCAACTCATTTGGCTCCTTTGTGTATGAGTCTTATAAAATGAACGTAATAATAAGGTGTTTAATAATGTTGTAACTTTTATTCCCAGGTTGTTGGATAAAGTGAAATATGTGTCTCTAGCCTGGTTGAAAGCCAAAAAGGCTACATTTATGTTTGGCACAGATAGGTGGTGTTCGAATCGGTTACAATGTTTGGACATCACCGAATGTGTTTTGTATATGCCTGATTGACAGTGTGCATTTTAGTCATTCCTTTGGCACACCTTGTGCTGTGGGAGTTGCTTGTTTTGTGTTTAATATATTCATTTTTTATTGTTAAAAAAAAAGTTATTTAAATTTTAACTATTGATTATAGTATCTAATTCATATTTCTATTGTCGGCCATCGTGTCCATGTGACGTAAGTTCCAATTTACCCATTAACATATTGTTCCATTTTGATATTTTAACTAGTTTCGATTTCCTTTTTAATATTATTTGGCTCTGTCCTCTTCTTTTACATAAAAAAAAAAATCAATATGTACATATCTAATAGATGGGTATTATACCGAAGACTATATGAATTTGATAATTAATATATACATATTTATTTTTACGACTTATAAAAACAAAGGATATTACCCTTAAAAAAAGGATATTAACCTCATAATTGTTGCAAATCATCCAAAATCATCAGGACTATCCTTGAAGATTATATGCATTTGATTAATTTTTTTAAGATCACAAACACATTTAAATGGTACATTTTTCATACGTATGAGATAGAAATCGAAGATTAACAACATGTTTAAGAGACTTGAATTACTTACCACTCAGATATCACTAACTTAGTGTACTATTACTTCTTAATTTAATGGATTCGCTCCTAATTCTTTTGTTCATTTCAATGGGTTAGATTAGTCCTTTTTCTGACATATTGTTGAGGGCGTACGTGTTGTCGTTAACAAAGAATTTAAAACCATACTAATTAGCGCCGGAAAATATGCACAAAAGGACCAAACTCTTGATAGAAAATAGGGCTGCTCTTGTATGGTTTTTGAGTGCGTCCAAGATTTCATTTTCTGCCCTTGATTTCTTGGCTTGAATCTTATTTACAAGTCACTTTTGACCTGCCAATTCCAACACTATGGGCAGTTACTTGGAAAACTTTAGAGATTGTCATAGTGGCCTTGTCGGTAACACTAATAATATTCAATTTATAAATAAGGGGTGTCTAATATCTACTTTTAAAAAGTAATTTATAGATGGACTTTTTTAATAAGGTAAAATGGAATATATTAATCAAACGAAATATCCTACCTAGTACGAGAAGTGTATAGGTAGAACTTAAGAGCTTACAAAGTCAATTACAAAATACACAACATAGCAATAAGAAAGCTATAACTAAGAAACAATACTCAAACCCATAAAAAAAGTTCAACCACCAATGATGAAGATCAAAAGTTGTAACTTCATTTTTTGCTTTCAGCCAAGAATAAGATAATCGCTTTACTTTATCAAACAAATGTTGTATTGGATCTTCCTTTTGTCGAAAGAAACAACAATTATGTTTCTTCCAAATTACCTGCTCACAAGCTAGCCAAATCACATTTTGTCAAAAAAAAAACAAACAAAGCTAGCCAAATCACATGTAGTAATGACCGATTATTTTTGGAGAAGCCTCCAAGATTAATTAAATGAAAAATATGATCAGTCAAATGTAAAGGATTCGTTGAATGAACTTTTATCCATTGTCTGACCAACACTCAAATGGACCCAAAAAATTTACACTCCACAAACTGATGATGAATACTTATAGATGGACGCTTATCTTCTTTAGTAAAAAAAAATTGAATATTATAATAATCAATAAAATGAAGATTAAATACAAATTTTATTAAAATTCAATAAAAATAGTAAGGATCACATTTAGATTAGATCCATATTAGACACACTTTATAAATATATCTAATATATGGGCATTTTATTTATTATTTGCAAGATAAAGTAAAGCTATACTATTATTGGAAGAAATTTTGGATGAAATGATACATCTTTTTAGAGCCTGTTTGTTTTGGCTTTTCAGCATCAAGAAGTGATTCTACAATCCTCAAAAGTGAAAAATTGAGTTTTCAATGGTGTTTGGTTTGGCTTTTAAGAATTGCTTCTATCCTCCAAAAGCAATTATCCTTAAAGCTACAATTCCTAACTTTTGGCTTTCCTAGAATCAATTCTACATTAAATTTAATATTTTGATTATTACAACCTTTTATTTTTCTTTATTGCCCTTTATCAATTCTCCTTCTTTTTGTTTTGCAATTAATTTGATGAACCAAATTTAATAAGAAAACTTAACCAACCAAATTAGCCCCCCCGAAAAATGTTTATGGTCATGAGTTACCAAGTTTTTGATTTTCCTTTACGGTGTTCCCATTCAGATTCACTGTATTTTTCTTTTACCTTTCTTTTACACTATATTTTATCATTTTTTGCAACTAATTCTAGTATTATTTTAACTTAAATATATTTTATAAAAATATATATAATATATGAAGAAATATTTTGTAAAAAAATTAGTTTAATGATCGTATTTATTATGCTTTAAATTAATATATAGAAAATTTATTTATTTAAATTAAATAATATATCTACATTTGGTATTGATCTACATATACATTCAACTATGCACATTTACTTGAACTTAGCTATGTCTATTTTAGTAATTATACATTCAAAATTAATTTTGATAAAAATTATCCAAACAACATTCAGTTTGTTTAATCAATTCTGCATTATTGTATCCAAACATAAATCAATTCTCTCAAAATCAATTATGTCATAATCAATTCTATCAGAATCAATTCTATCCAAAGTTGAACCAAACACACACTAGTTTAATTAGTCTAGGTATGGATACTTCAAATATGTACGAGTGGGAGTTTTGTTGTCTATATCTAATTTGATGAATTATAGTCTATGCAATTAGTCTAGGTGGATTGGTCAATTATTGTCTATATCTAATTAGATGTCCAATTTTTTAATGATGGTAATCATGTCAATATTGATGCAAATTAAGTATTTATATTCGATATTGTTGATGGTTATTTTCTGTCGAAAAATTTGACTGATCATCTTATCATTTTGATTCTTGAGGGGATTTCACCCTCTCAACCATGGTTTCTTTTATCCACAAAATTCAAACGCAAAACTTTAATCGAAGAATTTGCACCTAATGTTGATAATATCCTATTCATTAAAAAAAAATGCAATTAAAAATGATCTTTGTATAAAAAAAAAATCTAACATTTTAATGCATGGGCCAATTATATCATCAAACTGCCATTATTTGCACCCACACCGTTGAATGGACCGACATCATCAAACACTTAAACTTGTACTGCTCAAGAAAACTTGTCTTGACAAGGATCGAAACATTTGAATTCTGAATCTTGAATCAATCTAGGAACATGCCTGCACTCTCCAAACTCCACGTAACAATTAAGAATAATTAAAACTTAAAGTAAGATTATGACTTTATTAAATTTTGGTTAAGAGGTTAGGGGAAGTTGGATTAAAGCAACACGTTAATTTATGATAATAAGTCAGCCCTTTGTATAAATTTACCTAACATATCTAAAAGCAAATCTAACTAAAAGTGAATGCTTCACCAAATTAACGGGACATCCGGCTTATAATTTTCTAACTTCTTCATTCAAATGCATGAGTTTCCTTTTATGTATGGTATATGACCCATTCCCTTGATTGCGTCCGTTTTTAAATTATGCTTGATCACAAATCATGGTGCCTTAGTTTGTTGGAAACTCATAGTAGTAGTACACATTTTGTTTTTGTAAATTAAACTCCTTATTAAAACAAAGTTTTCTTTGCATTCACCGATATTTCAATACATGTTTTATGACTTTTATTAGATTCAAAACAAATAGATAAATATTATTTGGGTCATGCTAACCGGTGCTTCCGGAGCATTGGTCAATTTCAATGCAATGAATATTATATAATTTTTTTTTAATATATTTAACCAATTTCCTGAGGGCACCGGTTAATATTTATTATATTATTTTCGTTGTCAATCAGTTATAACTATGAGTTTATAAAAAAAAGTGTGATTTTTAATTCATAAGTATTTCCGAAGACACATATTAATCGTTGTGATTTGTCTTGAACTTAAAACTTTTACATTGATAATATATGCAAAATTGTATTTTTTTTTTGTCAAGTAGCTTAGTGGCTATAATTCACATTTTTCAAGGTGAATAAGTTGTATGGGGTTCGAACCCGACTCCTGCATATAACAATGCATGTCCCTACCAACTGAGTTATGCTCGCGGGGACTGCAAAATTGCAAATTAATGATACAAGAACTTGATATATAACCTTGGAATAATTTTTTGGATTAATTGTTTATTTTCTTAAACCACTTGCCATAATGTTCACATAGAAGGGGTTTTGGGGAAATTGCAGATAAACTTCACATCACATTCTTAAAAAGTGGGACGACTCTGTTGATTATCCGCGTATCCAACCACTCCTTGTTTCCCACATTAGCTTATGAATAATTTACTTTAATTTAATGTTGTACCAAAAAATAATAATTTAATTTAATGAATTTAATACTGACATTTAACTATATATCCAATGTTTGTCTTAGCAATTATATTTCTTCTTTTTTGCCCACATATATGGTGTTTACGGGTCATCTCCACTTGGATATATATAATGGTCCCAACCATTGTACTTGACTTTAAATTTTAATCATATACCATATCTTAAATAGTTTATGTGATGCAATATGTCACATGCTAGTGTCATCCCCCAATTTGAACACCACTCAAAGCTCTAGATATTTACAAAATACTATGAAAATGTAAACTTGTCTGCCACAATATCGCATCTTAAACTAGTTAGTATTTCAGCAAGATAAAAATTAATTCGGGCTTTGAGTTATTTATTAAAGTTGCATTTATATATTTTTTGGTCTAATGAGATAAAGATCCTTGCATTTTGGATCAGTTTAAAATATTATGTTCATACCAAAGAGGAAGTCATCAATCATCAATTAGTTCTTCATTCAGTTACTTTCAAATTTTGCTCAAGTTTATTTGTTGACTTTCTGATTAATTTCCACTACTTTTTAAAGCCAAAGTGCTCCTCTTCTATATGCACACAATTAAAGAAAAAGCAAACATCTGAACTAAAAAGTGAAAATTATACAAAGTGAAAAGCATAAATGAACTGCACGAGAATATGATGAAAATATGGTGCAAATTGTTTGGGAAGAATATGGTAAGTGTGTGTTAGAGAGATAGAGACTTGTATTGAATTGCACTACATATGATACATTTATACTACTCCTAATGTGGTTACTTGTGCAACAACTAATTTGTTATTCTAACCAATTAATAATAGAAAAACTGAAAAAGTTAGTTGCAAACATAACTAACTACTTCTATTTACACTAAACAAACTTAGTTTGAATTTCTTCTCCCAAGAGAAATTCATATGTATCATAATTTTTTGGTCAGATGGTTTCGATCACCAATAATAATTAGAAATTTTAGGCCTTATTCATAGAGTTGTTGTAATTATATTTTTTTGACAAATTTTATGATAACTTTCTTTTTCTATATTCTTATTGGTCAAAAACAATAGAGAAAGAAAAATGAACAGAGAGAATAAAAATATAATGTGAGTATGAGAGAGATAAAGAGAGAGAATTGTAAAAAAATTGTCACAAGATAGTTTGCACAAATATCATTTCTCTATTCATAATAAGGATGGCATTTCTAAGCATACATAATGATCTTTTAGCTTATCTAATTTTCTAATACTTAATTTTCTAATCCTTTTGAGGAAAAATTATCAAATATTCTTTATCTTTTAATTAAATGATATTAATAGTTATTTTACAACCATCTCCAAGTAAATTTAAATTGTATACCTTAAAATTACAAAATTAAACTCTCATCATTTAACTAACACCTCAAGAGTATTAAACATCTTAATTAACTTATACTTTGTTTTGATGATTCGATTGAGTTGGGAGGCAACTTAGAGCAGCATGACCTTGTTAATTTATTGATCTTTTCATTGTAGGAGTAAGGAGAGACAATTGGAGAGTAATTTTTTTGATGAGACAGGAGACCAAACAACTTAATCTTTATTTGGTGTTTCAGCCATATATCGAGCTGGAGTTGTCCGTGTCCAAATATAGTCAAACTAGTTTCAAACGACATACATACATAGAGAGATATCATTTAGGGACAAAAGTTATTGATATGTTATTTAGATATACCAAGATTAATATTTATGTACTTTTATAGAATTCTGTTTTTTTTTTGAAAAAGTTAAAATAAAATATATTACTGAAAGCCTGAAGATTTCAGCACAAGGAGTGCCGAAAACCCAGCTGAAAGAGTATCAAATACAATCAAAAAATACGGGGAACAAAAACATGAAAACCAGAAAAGAGAGCTACCCTGTTACATAATAATTCCCAAGCAAGGTAAAAGATTTAACCACCAAGAATGGTAGGAGAAAACAAAACTAGGACGATTTGCTTTCAGCCACCAGTAAGATTGAAGTTTAACTTTATCTAACAATTGATTAATCGAAGCTTCTGTTTGGTGAAAAACCCGAGCATTCATTTCAAGCCAAATCACCCACACACAAGATAACCATATAAGATGAAAAGTGGAGCAGTTGTTTTTTGAGAAGCCTCCTAAGGTGCCAAATTGATATAAATGGTCTGGCACATGTTCAGGAAACATTATGTGGTAACTAAGCCAATGAGAAATACCATACCAAAGTTTACCAAAAAAATCACAAGAGAGGAATAAGTGTTTTGCATCCTCCATCATATCGCATCCACCCACGCATAACTGGGCATTTGGAAGTAAAATGTGTCTTTTAATTAGATTGTCCGTTGTTGGTAATCTATCCCGCAACAGACACCAAGCAAAGAGACTAATTTTCAGGGGCACTTCCTTGTTTCAGATTTTTGACGTATGAGTTGCTGACAAATTGTTGCTAGTTGGTGTTAACAGATGGTTATAAGCACTTGTGACGTTATAATTGCTGGAAGCATGTAAGTGTCAAATCCACCTGTCAGAATGATTAGGTTGCAAAACAATATTAGTTAAAATATTACAACACTCCCGCACCTTCTCCTCCTCCCAAGCAAACAAACGACGACGCCACTTCCAAAGCTTCCCCCTCTTCCCCCCACTCAAGTGAATACATTTCAGCAACCGTTGTCATTTTATTATTAGCAAGATCAACAAGTCAGCCAAAACTATTCTTCAAAACTAACCCATCAATCCAAGGATCCCACCAAAATAAAGTATGGGCACCGTCGCCAACCTCCCGCCCAACATTATCATCAAACCACCGCCCACCTCCCACACCAGCCCCATTTTTTATATTTATTAAATTATTCCACCAAACAGAGTTAAATTGCCCATCCTCTACGATTATACCTCCTACCTCCCCATATCTACCTGCTAAAACTCTGTACCACAAACTCTTATTTTCAACCCGCATACGCCAACACCATTTACCAAATTCTATAATTTGGCATTATAGAATACTGTTAATCTTGTTAGATCTAAATAACATATGAAATGATTTTAAATCTATGTAAAAATTACATTTATGATCTATACGATATAAATTTATAATTTAATAGTCAACTTTGAAAATTATGTATCGAGTAAAACGATATTGAGTAGTGTAAAATTAAACTAACATTATTTCGTTCGCAATATCATTTTACTCGATTCATATTTTTCATATTTGACCGTTAGGTTATAAATTTATACCATATAGATCATCTATGTATAATTTTACACAAATCTAAATTCATTTGATATGTTATTGAGAACCATTAAAATTAACGATTTATGTGTCTTACTGAACACTGTTAATTTTGATCGGTCTCAAAAACATATCAATTATCTAATGATTTTAGATTTGTGTAAAATTCTATATGAATAATCTATATGATATAAACTTACGTTCAAACAATCAAATTTAAAAAATAGAAATAAAGTAAAATGATATTTGATCATTCATATCTCTATATATAGTAGTTGCTTGAGCTTGGAATGGAGCACACCTTTGAACAAAAGACAAGTGGGCTAGAGTGCATATGCCACGTCTCTGAACAATTTAAATGCACGATTTTAAGACTGATATCATGGATCTCTGGCCATTTTATCGGAGACCATAATAAGACTTCATTCAAATTTTAATTAATTTTATAAAAAGGACAGTAAACTTTTAAATGAAAGACGTAATTTCTTTAAAAAAAGAAAGAAATATATAATTGGAATAAAAAATACTACAACAAAATCATGTATCTCCTTTATATAAAGTATTGATGATAACTAGAAAGTTAAGGTAAAAATAATTCATTAAGTATTCCATATATTTATGCTCTTAGATTGATATCATGTCACATGACCGATTAATGATATTTATTAAGGATTTTTTTCCTTTCTTTTCTTATAGAAAAATGTTAATTTATGTCCTAAGAGCACAAATTAAAAAATAAAATATAGAAGTATAATCTTAGAAATTGTAGACTTAAAAGCTTAAACATTTATTTTTCCAATACAAAATTCTCCTTAAATTCTATTTTTGGTTCTTTATCTTGTAGGAGTACTATCATTAGAACCTAAGTTAGCGCGACTCTTAAACATATCAATCACACATAGTAATACATAATTATTAATGATTTTAATAAAAATTAAGTGTCCAGTGGAATGACGAGTATTATATGGTATTGTAATAAATTGTCAACCAAAATCACACATAAGTAAAGACCAACTGTTCAAACAAGAGGGCCCCCACATTTTTTTTTGCAATTTCATCTACTTTGTTTGTTACTGACCTTTTCTTTCCGTCTTTTATCTTTTGTTCTTTTATATCCCCCTTAAATATAAAACTTCAAATTACATGCACAAAACTACAAATACAACCAAGTCAAAAAACACGAATATGATGTAATAAATTAATAATGTCATTAATTTCATTTGTATAGTTTGAATAGTTTTCGTGGTTGCCCATAAGGTTATATAATGCAATGCCGTGCTGTCTAATTCAGAGGGCTGAACGAATTCAGTTTCGTTTGCGTATCAAGACCATGTCAAAATTGTGGCTTTGCTTGCTCATGTTGTACCGTTCAATGCATTAGTCATTTCTCTTTCTCTAAGTTATGTACGTCGTGTTTAAGTTTACTCTTAGTTTTGTATAAGTACATCACAAAACAATGGCACAAAGTGTTAATTAATTAATGATATAAGTAGAAAGTATTACAATAAAGTATTAATTTTGGTTTTGAAGTACCACTCTCTATTTTATTCCCGAAGATATATAAAAGTAACAAGTATCATTAAAGTTTATAAAATATGTCAACTTATAAGTCTCCGCTGTTATGAAAATATATTATCATCCTTCAAAAAATGAAAATATATATATCATCATATAAATATTACAATTTCTCTCTCTACCCCATTCCTCTTCAACAAACCGGTTCGGCCTTAATTTTCTTTCTCTAGGTTCTCAGATCCCATTCATTTCTTCATTACGAGGGAGGTTTTGGGTCACTTTTCGACTCAAAATCACTCATCTTCATCTTTTTCTATGTATTTCAATCTTAATAAGTGATTTCATACAGATCTAATTCATTTTCTTTGTGATTTCTTCATACGAGTGTAACATTATATTGTTCGTCATCTTATACGACGTTGTTTGATATCTCGTCTTATTACTGTTAGAACAATCACTCTGTTCTATGCGCAGCGAAAGTGCTTATTAAAAATAAGCTGTTTTGAGCAAGATGAATAACTAACAGAAAATGAAGAACTGAAACTAGAGAAAAATAATGAAGAGAGAATTTTTTATTGATTCACACAACTACATCTATTTACAACATAAGAGAGTGTATATATACAACTAGATGTTGTAACAAACTCCTCTAACTAACTACATCAGAATCTGCACATCAGAATCTGTCTTCAGAAGCTTCACTTCAGAAGCTTTACTTCAGACGCACCACTTCAGGAGCTCCACTTCAGACGCTCCACTTCAGAAGCACTACTTCAGACGCTCCACTTCAGAAGCACTACTTCAGAAGCATTCTTCAGAGGCGCTACTTCAGAAGCATTCTTCAGAAACGCTCTTCAGTTATTGATTACTTATTCTAATAATTACAATGTTTATTTGGTTTATATTGAAAGATTGATAGTTCAATGGATGAGCGTCAACATTACAAATTCGGATGCATATATTTTGGTGACTTTAATTTTATTATATTGTTGGTAGATATTCTGCCGATATACGTTATTTTACCGTATTCTAAGCATACATTTGTTTCCATGGTAGAAATGGTAAACACACACTAAGTATTTAGATTTAGATGTATCCGTGCACCTACGTTCACGCGGTTTCCCCAACTTCCATTGATCTCGCTTTGTGAAGGGAGGTACAAAATTAGAAGCAAAAGCATAAAGAGACTATACTTTTTCTTTTGCTATATAAACAAATTTTAAATATGCTAACAAATTTTTAAGACACTTGACTTGAATTTAGTCGTGAATGCCTGAATGGGAGTACGAGATATTAGTAGTTGCATGCTTTCAGACAAAGATTTCGCTTTCAATAACTAATGTTTCTATTTTTAATTCTAAAGACTTTTAGTGGTAAAACTAACACTAAGGTTTCATTTGTTGCAAAATTAAAAATATTGAAATTAATTTTGTAACCAAACTAAAAGGCAACTTATTTATCTTAAAAAAAACAACTTATTAATAAGACTGATAAATTTAATACTAAGTCAAATTCAGTAAAAGTAAATATAAATATATTTAACCTTCCCTCTCTAAAAAAAAAAACTTGTAAAAACTTACATCAAACAGTTGATGTAATTTGGGCGAGTTTCAAAAAATAGCCTCTGTGTAATAAAAAAACATGTATTTTATATCTGCACTTTTAGATTCTTCATATTTTTAAACATTTATAGAAACTATTTTTATATTTCGCGCAAATTACATAAATTATTTGAGAAATATTTTTTTAATAGGATGATGGCTCATTACGAAGAATCTAAAACTACAAAGGTGAAATCTGTATTTTTATTTTTACATGGACAATTTTGAGCTCTCGTCCAAATTAGGGGGACTATGTGAGATATTAACTAAAGAGTTAATAAAACATAGGACTAATACTTACTAGCTCACAAACCTAAATACAAATATTAGGACACACACAAAAACAAAAAATAAAAAAATAAAAGAATAAAACGAAATGATGTCAAGTAATGTGACTAAATTTACTTTATTTACTTTTGTTCATTTCACGTTAGGTGTCCATATAATATTGATTTGGGACTGTGTTCAAGGAAGACTAGCTCCAAAACACAATTACGGTATTTAACTTGTATCACAAATCAACTTGCATGTTAACTTCATTATGCATTTTTCTTTTTAATATTATAAGTTTGTTATTTTTAATTGTGGTGTTTATTTGACTCAGTATGAAAGATAACTTTGATCACGTACAAATTCAATCAATAAATTTCGCTCGGCAATGTTGTAAATCCATAGACGTGAATACTCTGCCATTTCATGTTATTATCATCAATGTTGTGAATTTGCATTCGAATAAATGAATAAAAAAATTTGTAAAAAAGAAAACAAAAAATCAGAGTTGAGCTTTTTCTTCTACGAGATTGAGGCTTCGGTTTTCTGAAATCGTATTTCAAAAAATGAGTAGCAAACACGGGAGGATATCAATAATTGCAATGTGATCAAAGCGATATATGATACCTTAATTAGTACAGTAATATACACGCGCACACACAAAGAAAGTGTGATTAATCAATCATATTTGAAAAATTCATGTTTCAATAATACACCATTCCATTAGGCATTGCATGTTTTCTTTAGGGGATTAGGCATTGCATGTTGTTAATGGAATTTTATCCTTTAAATTGACTAAAGTATATGTAGAGTGAGAAATTTAATGGTTTCTTTTAACAAACTTATGATTTGTTAATTAATGGTTGATATTATTCACTTTACATTCTAAAATGAGTTGCTTAATAGAAGTTGGATTCGTTGTTAATATATGAGCATAAATGGTTAATCATTAGAGTTGGTGATGTGGTCTTTACGCATGGTGCCTAAATTCCACACTCGTGATTGTACGCTTTTTTTCTAATTGAGGGGTGTGTACCTGCAAAGACACTTCGATGCCAAAGTAAGACATAATGTAAGCAAATAACTAATGAGTAAGTGCAATAATGAGTGATCATATCACGGAGCTGAACCATCTGTTTATATAAAAGCTTATTTGAATATGCTTCAATCCATTGAAATTTTAATTGGGGTGAACGTTGATCTCATTTGTAGATAAGAGTTGCTCATCAACATAACTAAATAGTTTGCTTCATTTTTAAGTATACTTCCTCGATGCTTGATCCAAACTATATCCTAACCATATTTGTGTGTATGTAAATGGTTCAAAATTTTATTCCTAAAAAGTAATATATTTTTTTTAGGGAAGTATAATTTTTTTCATGAAATTCAATATTTGACTTAAGGACTAAGTATTTGAGGACCAATTTCACCGTCCACAAGATTTTGAATGAACATCGTATGTGACATTTAAATCTCAATTCATTAAATTTTTATGGGAGGGGTACGTATAATTGACTATAATGACCACCGACTTCATCAAATAATTTCTAAACTACACATTTTTTTTTTGGAGAGAAAATTTCTAAACTACACATAAAGTCGTCTATTTATATATAAGATAAGATTGTGATGTATTGATATTTTATTCGTAAACTGTGATCACCAATCATAATAACAGTACTTTACGGTTTTATAACCGACACCTAATTATATAATTTTTTTGAATGGGAAGGGAAATTATAAAGCCTTTCGTTGTATGTAAATTAATAACTTGGCAGTCACATAACACTTTCATTGAAGTTAACGGGTGAAGAAAGAGTGGAACTTTTTACGTTAAAACTTACAACCTGGAACCAATAAGTTTTACTTACTCATAAACATTAATAAAGGGAGGTTGGGTTGAGTTAAGCGTTGAATGAGTTTGATGAGTTAAATGATCAAAATTCATTTTTTTTTCAAAGATAAAAATTTACATCTTGGTGAAAGAAAAAAAAAATACTAACATTACCATCTTCTCTCAAAACACATTTTTCTATCTAAAATAAAATAGAAAGGTCGAGAGAACTTAATTTTTAGTTTTGGAGTTGTGATTACAAACAAAACCATTCAAACATATATGGAAAGTATGTATTATGTACAAAATTAATAAAAAAGTATTCAATATTTCTTGTTATCTTTTTCATATGTACACTTTTCCTTTTATGTATTAAAAAAGAATCTGCCATACTTACATTTTTTTATATAATAAAATAAAACTCTCTTTGTTCCTCTAATAAAGATATATAGGCTGGTAAATTTAAATCTATGAACGAAGCCAACAAAATTGCAAAAGATGATAGCTACGGGATTGTGGTATACCAACAAACCTCGTCCCATGATCAATTATTATTATAATAACAAAGAAAATATTTTATATATCATATTAATATTATTTATTATAATATAATATGAGTTTTTTTTTTGAAAGGATATAATATGAGTTTTGTTTAGTGGAAAAGGTCATATATGCTCATATTTAGTGTTGACAATAATTTGAATAAAATTATTTTTGTTTAAAAGAATTTATGAGAAATAAAATAAAATGTTATATTATTTATTGGTATGTATAGTTGGTCCAAGTGATAAGAGACTCGCACATATTAAACAAGTGATCAATGATTCAGTTGTGAGCGAATAGAAAATTTGTTGAGATATGAGTATCCATGTAATGCATCAAAAGATTTCTCTAGTGAGGTTAATGTTAATCACTATTATAAAATGCATATGAGTATAGTTATAAGCTATTTATTATAATAATTTCTATTAAAAAAGTTTTTACAATAATGATTGAATAATGGGAATCGAATGAGAATTGAATAATATGATAAATGATATTTTATAACTTAATCAGATATTCTAGGTTTAAATTTAGTTTATTAAATCGAGTGATTAGTCTTGACAGTTGTATGCGGTAATGCAGATATATTAATTCACACCCAAGAAAAAATATGATTGAGTATTAGGAGGGACAGATGAAAGACATAAATGTGTGTATAAATAATGTAATGGTGTTGCCATAATTATTGCCGTGTATCCAATCCATAACCCCCCATCTCCTCTGTTTCTCATCAGTTACAATCACAATTCTCGGTTTCATCTAGCTACATACACACACCTTCTCTTCTCTTCTCTTCTTAGCTTTCGTGTCCTCTTTCTCAGGAAAAAGCCACCCTACTTTTCCGTTAAACACCGTCCACTGTTAACGCGAATACTCAATCTGGCTTCATTTCTATGTTTGTTTCTTAAACATTGAACAAAGTAGATTTCTTTTGAGTTTTCTTCAAGCCTTAGACATAGCATGCGTTGAATCCACAACATTGTAGACGAAGACAAAGAAAAACATTGACAGAGAAACAAAAAAACTAACAGAGATAAAAATAGATTTTATGACACTTAGATTTTGCGAAAAAATAGGTGTCTAAACGTTAAAAAAATAGAAAGTTTTTTTACTTGTTGCAATTTGCATTTCAATTCTCTTTCTTTCCTTGTTTGAAACACAAAACTTGCAAATCCTAAATTAATATCTACACCCCTTTTTCTCTGTTTTTTCTTTCTCTCTGGGTTTTCTCTGTTTTTAGGGTTGGGAGAGAAGCTGAAAAATACCCTCTTCTCCTCTTCCCTCCCTTCTCTCTCTAAAATCATGATTTATAATAAAGGATCAATGCATTCTAATCTTGATTGTTTCGTTCGATGTACCACACCCGTTGTTCAATCTCAATTTCTACCTAAGGTTTTTGTTCTTCTTATTCTCATCTTTGTTTTTACATGATCTTATGAATATGTTATTGTTGTTGTCTTGGATTTTATGTTTTTTTTTAATGTTGTTGTCTTGTTTTTTTTGTTGTTGCAGTCTGAGATTACAAACCTGAACGGTTTATGGCAACCATGGGAGAGAGAAAAAGTTGAATATTTCACCTTAGGTGATCTTTGGAATTGTTATGATGAATGGAGTGCTTATGGAGCTGGTGTTCCAATCACGTTAACTAGTGGAGAAACACTTGTACAGTACTATGTGCCTTATCTTTCTGCAATTCAGATTTTCACTAGCAATAGTTTCAGGTAATAAATTCAATTTATATGGTTGAAAATTGGATTGAATCATTATAGTTTTGACTAAGTTTTAGTTTTTTTTCCTTCATTAAATTCCACCATTGTTGCTTTCATAGGTGTTCCCAACATGTCTAACCATAGGACATTTTGTAATTGAAACCCCACTATGTAAAGATCATGTTTACGAATTATGATTTTGGTACTGTTTCTTATGGTCAAACTTTTCCACTGGTTGTGTAATAATGATTTTTAAATTATGGGTTTTAGGTGGTGGGCTATATTTTTATTTTACTATATTGGAATCATTGTAAATTTGACGAAATTACAGTGACCTAGTGATTTTGTTGAGACTCTGGGTTTTGGTAAATCCAAATTCACTATTAATCTAGAGATGCTCAAAGTGATTGTGTAAATTATGTAAATATCTCAGATTGTGATTTAGTAGCATAATTCACATAGGATTAATTAATTTAATAATAAATAGTTGTGATTGGTGTTGTTAAGAGCAATTAATTATTGATTTTGAAATGGATATTTCAGGGAAGAAACAGAATCAGGTGACTGTGAGACAAGGGATTCATATAGTGATTCTTTTAGTGATGAGAGTGAATGTGATAAATTATGGAGATGGGATGGAACTTCATCAGAAGAAGGAGGATATGAACAAGATTGTCTCTGGCATTTGAATGATAGATTGGGTCATCTCTATTGTCAATATTTTGAAAGATCAAATCCATATGGAAGAGTTCCTCTAATGGATAAGGTGTGTAAATCAATTGCCTTAGTTTTTTTACCGAGTTACTCTATGATTTTTTATAGGTAAAATATTAGCGGGTCGTCTTAGTTTTTAAGTTACTCCATGACTCTTTTGAATTTCAATGTTTCTAGGCTCATCAACCGGGAACCCCGAATACTTTTATCATGACTCTTTTGAATTTCAATGTTTCTTGACTCATCAATCGGACTGACTTTTAAATGATTGATTTTTTCTTAGTCTCTATTGTTTGTTTGTTGCCTTGATTAAAAGTTGATTTATATCTATGTTTTGTCTTTTGGTATTCTTAAATTGATTAGGGATATAAATTGGGACACTATTACCCTAACAATAATTTGGTGAATAGTGACATATAGACATCCCTAAGACCTTTGAATAAGTAGGAACTATTTTCCTCTAACTCTAAACTTATCAAGATGGAAATTAAGAATATTCCTTTATCTTTATTTCCTATCAATGTATTTGTCATGCGCTTATAGCATATGTTCTTCTTCCACAACTTTTGTCTAACTTGGATGGATTATGGTGCTTGTTACAAAAAAGAACTTAAAATACATCAATCATATAAATAAATGGTAATGTATAAAAGTATATAGATTCGATTGTTGAATTTGTGACACAAATGGTTTTTTTTCAATTTCAGATATCTGAATTAGCTCAAAGATACCCAGGGTTGATGTCATTAAGAAGTGTGGATCTTTCACCAGCAAGTTGGATGGCTGTTGCTTGGTAATCAATTTTGTCTCATCCTATCCTACTCTTAGCTACTTATTATTACTTTTTCAACATAATGTAACTTTGTACAGTAACATTTATTTTTATCGAGGAATATACTTTTTGTTTTTTAGGTACCCAATTTATCACATCCCCATGGGAAAAACAATCAAAGATCTTTCCACATGCTTCCTCACTTACCACACACTTTCATCTTCATTTCAAGGTATTTATTTCCTATTAATGATTTTTTGATGTTAAATTGAGGGACATAACTTAGCTATAGTATCATAGGTGGTGGCTACGTGAAATAAATGTTCTTTTTCATTAAAAATGATTGAAATTACTCATACCTACTTTTGCATAATTGCCTTTCAAATCCCAACTTTCATGATATTTTTATTACAACATAGACATGTCAATGACATTGGATGCTAGTTTTATCCTATATTAGTATATTGAACTCGGATTCTTTGTACCATGGTGTCTTTCTAGCCCGATATTAATCATTAACATAACGATTGAAATTAAGCTGCATCAAACGAGTTGAGATCATGTCTAAAAAAATTCCAATCGAAGACAGAAAGATTCAAACAAAAAAAGTAACAATTTGTTTGAGTTTTTTTGCCTCTTATTGGATATTTTTAGTCGTATGACATGAGAGAATCCTAACTCGGGCCTAGTTATGTATCCAAGTGTGTCACATTAATTACCTATTCACACTTTGATTAGTTACTCCTATGTTCATTTAAATTTTCCCATACTAATTAAAGAAAGGTGTTTGTTTATGTATAGGGATGGACCTTGATGATGATATTGAGGGTGGGAAAGAGAAGAAAAAGGACGGGGAAAGCATCTCTTTGCCAGCATTTGGATTGGCAACATACAAGATGCAAGGGGGGAACGTGTGGATTGGAGGAAATCGTGGGCGGGACCAAGAAAGACTAATGTCACTATTGAGTGTGGCAGATTCATGGTTGAAGCAACTAAGGGTTCAGCATCATGACTTTAATTACTTCATGGGCATTCGTCATGGCTAAAATGAAAAAAGGGATTAATCCACTACTCAAAAAATATCCTCCATTTCTAGAATCTTTTGTTTTGTTTCCTAGCACTTTCTTGGACCATTAATTGCTCCTTTTGTATTATATTGAGGGGGTGTGCAAAGAACATTGAGGATATGTAGTAGTAGTAGTAGTAGTTGTTGATACTTATTAACCCTTAAGAGCAATTTAGGACCAACGTTGAACCCTTCCATGGAAAAGGGTGATTGATGATGACTTACATCCTTTTGATAGCATGTTCCAAGAGGGAATTGGAGAGATGGGTAAGGGACTAGGGAGGGAGTGGTCATGAGAGGGACACAAGTGAGAGACCATAGAACTTTGAGCTTTGATTGTGTATAATATTGAAAGTTTGTTATTTAAATGTCAAAATACCTAAACTTCATGTGACTCAGTATTTCTTGTCCAAAAAAATGTGACTCCGTATTTGTTTACCTATATCTTATATAAATTTTTTTGAGGGAGAATGACATTGTATTAATCACTTGCTATTGACCATGATAGTTTTGGTTAACGAATTTGATGAATGATTTGAAAGCCTCTTGCACATCGTAATCTCATTTCACTTTGGACTGATGAGATTCATTGTTTTTGTTTTGGTGGGCACTTATTTAACAAAGAAAAAGAAGAAAATGCAAGTAGCTAGGGATGTTTCATGGAAAAGCAATGGACAGTTGGTTCGTATTTATATTGAATTACTTCCATGTCCATCCATCCATATGTAAATGGTTATGAAATTATAATTTAATTTTTTTTAATGTTAACCATTCGGTTTTTAGTAGAAAATGGACTTTGATAATATAAAGTTTGGTCGAAAATTAGGTAAAATATAACAAAATATTGTTTTATTCAAAAATTAAATTCAACTTTTTCTGAATAATTTATCTTTAATGGAGTTCATTAACCACCATTTTGAAAAGACTAAAATTCTCTAGAGTAAATAAATAATTTACAAGCGACACTTTGTTTATTTGGAAAAGAAACAAGACGACTTACGTAATTACTTTGATTAATCAACCCTTTTTTATCCTACTGTTATAATGATATTTTTTATTTGTAAAAAGAACAATGATTTTTAATCTCATTTTTTAGATATTTAGGGTTGAGCGAAATTGTTTTTACTGGAATAATTTTGTTGGATTCAGCTTGGTGCCAATATCATATTAAACTAATACATTGTTAGATGAAGTCTATTAATAGAATAAGTCTTAATATATAAAAGTGGAAATGTGATTTAATTATGTTCTTGAGAATGGTGGTCCAACATAAGTCTTGGTGTGGCTATAAATAGCCACATCAGAATTTTTTTAAAAAAATAGATTTTTTTTGTTAGTGACTGAAATTTCAGTAGTTCAAACATAAAAAATGTCACTAACTTGATTAGCAACAAGTATAGAGATCAAAATATCGACTGTCAATGTATAAACTTGATTAGCGAAAAGATTAGTGACCGAAATATCAATTGCTAAGGTATAAAATTTTAAAAAATTGATCGCTATTTGTTTAGCCACACTAAAACTTTGTTCTTGGATCCGTCTCTAAGAACTTATCATACACACCATCAAGATCTTAAATGACCAAATCAAGATCATCAAGACGTTGTCCAATGAGATCTGATTCATCGCAAATGAACTTGATGGATTGAAGATAATATGAGACAAATGAAGGTGGCTTTGTTGATGGAGCTAAGTTGCTCCTTAAGAGACATAGTCCAAGAATGAGACAAGATACTAAAGGCTTGTTGAAGTAAATGTAGTTCCTAACAAGAGTTTTTGTTGAATCCATAATAGCACAGCTTCAAGATCACATAAGATAAGAAAGTCTATGTAGAGAAGCTTGCCATGTCTATTCCATAGGTAATATGTAGGATTAGGGATTTTTTTTTTACCCCATGATCAAATTGTGGCCGAAGGACAAAGATTGTCTCCGGTGACACAAACAACAAGAACATGAGCAACAAGAAGAGAGTGAATTTATTTGTACCAATCAAGATAGTTGGTAGAGTTAGTTTGATAGATAGTTGAGTCGTGGTGTTGAACTTTATGAGATATTTTTGTGCTTAAGAGGTTGAAGATGTAAGAGGTGTTTCATCGGCCATTTTAGATCGTATGATGTTATTAAGATTTAGAAACAAAAGTTTGATACCATAAACTTTAAGCTAACCCTTGTTTTAAAAATGAGCATCCCTATCATGTCAATCAAACACTCATCCAATCCAATTACACCAAACTCTAAACCTTTGGATGCTTATGCTTTTCTTGGATTAAACCTTACACTTATTATCAATATAAACACCCATATCATGTCCTATTCAAACACTCGCCCTATTACACCAAACTCTACACCTTTTGAATGTTTATGCTTTCCTTGCTTAAACCTTACACGCACAACAAACTCGAACCCCGGTTTGAACCATGTATGTGTGTGTATACACGCACACACACTACAACTTTAAAAGCAACAAAATATATGTGTCAAGACATGTTCAATTCATGAAAACTATCACTCTCCATCAATCGCTTTAACCGTACCCAAAAACCCTACAACCGTTCCATTAAAATCATTTATTCCTACTCCAACTATCCAAAGACCCTACCTGAATTCAAGTTTACATCATTTATCTAGCTTTTATATACTATCTATTTATAAAAGAGATAGACACAAGTACTTTCCAAAACTAAAATGAATCTCACTAATCCATTAAAATGGTAATTTTTTAAGACAAACGGAAAAGATCAGCTGCACGTCACAATGTATGAATTTTCTTTATAATTTTCCTATTGAACAATTGACATATTCACTTTAATTTCATTTTACCTATTCTAATGAGAGAAAGGACAATAATTTTTTTTTGTGCCAACCAGATTCGAGATAGTTTTTTATGCATTTTTAGAGCATAGAAAACGACTTGGGCGTACTAATATTAATATGATACACATTCCACTATAATTTTCTTTAATAAATAAATATAACAAAATCAGTAGGCCACACTCCCAAGAATGAATATTCAATTAAAGATACTTTCTCCATTCCTCTTGGACAAAACATTTTTCACGAACTGAAAACCTACTTAAACTTGAATAAACAAAAAACAAAAAGAAAACTTAGACTAAGCTCTTATATTAAATTACAATATTTACATATTTGTTTAACATTAAATAGTAATTTCACTAAGCATAGTATTATTGAATGTATGAAAATATCCTCCATAATTTTAATCATTTTTTATTTCGTTTAGATTTCTATCAATGGAGATAAAAATATTTGGAAAAATGTCCGACATTAAACATAAATAACTCTTTTAGTCAAAATTCGAACCACATTATAGAATTTAATCTCATTTTGCTAGACCCTACCTCCATTGATAAATGACCTCAATATCACTAAGTTTTTTTTTTTATTTTAAGAAATCAAAATGATATATTAAAGCGAAATAACAGACTATCTTCACGGCACAAGATGTACCATAGAAAACATTCGAAAATTACATCAAGTGTTCAGGAAAAAGCAAAATAAACTAACCAATACCCGCACATAAGAATGAGTTTTGACACCAATTATGGAAGCTATAATGAAAGTTTACAAATTTAGCTTTAAACCACCAGAAAAAGAGAAGTTTAACATTCTCCGCGGTGTCAGGGAATTTTCTTTATTGAGAAATAATCTGTCATTTCTTTCCTTCCATATCACCCACGAACAAGCAAACCAAATCAAATGCATTAAAGAGCGGCATGATTTGCCAAAACCAGAAGAGGTACCAAACTGATAAAAATGATCCACAATGTTAGATGGATCCGCTAAATATACACCAAGCCAATTCCTAAACAACTACCATAACTGGTCAAAAAGAGGACATGGCAAAAATAAACGGGTCTCTGATTCCTGTTGCCCACAGCCAGAAACGCACAATTGAGCCTCGGGAGAGATAATGTCTCTACGGAACAAGTTTGTCTTAGAGGGCAACCTATTCCGAAAAAGACGCCAAGCAAACACGAAGACCTTCAATGGAACGCCCTTCCTCCATAATAAATCCGAAGGGACATGCGTAGTGGTGGGCGGCTCTGATGTGAGCACTCGATAAGCACCATTGACAGTATACCCCGCAACCGGATCACGTGTCCACCTCTAGGAATCCTCGATATCAACCTGCAACATAACATTTAACAACATGTTTCTACACTCCTCTACCAAGACCTCCTCCCACGCCCACAACCTCCTACGCCACTTCCAAGCCTCCCCTTCCTCATCCCAACCCCATGCAAATATTTGTGCAACAGTTGCCATTTTATTTTCTGATAACTCATACAAACGGCGAAACCTAACACAAAGAGGGACCTCACCTACCCTCCTATCCAACTAAAATAGAGAGCTGACACCGTTTCCGACATTGAGGTGTAAGTTGTCAGGAAACCAATTACCCGACACCACAACATCACCATCTCAGATGCTAGCTATCGTCCTCCATCACACCGACCCCTCCCGGCCACCAATTACCTGCAGCCGCCCACCAACTAGGCCGCATCTGGTGGCCAGCATTCTAAACCAAAGCCCTTCTCTAACCTCACCAATTGATTTTAAAATAAAATAATAACAAAAGCACATGGACTTGATGTGACTTTTGCTATATATATAA
>Ga0228711_1001634_pt1 | contig 33405 bp, 15 predicted proteins | sample MedpolnodulmetaG_2_FD_177996 | JGI IMG/M metagenome (GOLD analysis project Ga0228711, IMG submission 177996) | Root nodule microbial communities from Medicago polymorpha collected in Santa Monica, California, United States - brown nodules | ecosystem: Host-associated > Plants > Roots > Nodule... | reverse complement strand
AAAAATTAAAAAAAAAAAAGTAAAAAAAAAAAAAAAAAAAATTTAAACAAACAATTAACATATTTGTAGGAACATGCTTTACTTACTTCGTTCAACATCTCTTTCATACTTCGTCCAGCAATAAAAACAAATATGTTGACAAAAAAAAACAAAAACAAATATAATATGAAAAGGCCAATGGGCACTGTGATTTTATGAGGAGCATGATGAGAAGCTTTAAGTTTGTCTGACTCTCAGTCAAACACTCACAGATCAATGGAAAAAACACCAATGATCTCTCGAAGTTACAATAATCATCATCAACTCTGGTTTGCATTTCTCATTTCCTTTCTCTTATTTTCATTACTACTACTTCTATGCTTTGATTATTCTCACACATTTCAAACCCCCAACAATATCCTCACTTTCTCACTCAACAAAAAACCAAACACATTTCTCTCAGATTCATGCACTGGTCGCTATGTTTTCATTCAAAATCTCCCTTCTCGTTTCAACCAATATTTGCTTCTAAATTGTCAATTTTTAACTAGAGGAACCGACAAACCAAACATGTGTCCGTACATGGACAACATGGGTTTAGGTCCTCAGGTTAAAAATCAAAACTTTAAGGAAATTCTTGTCCCAAACAATACTTGGTATGCTACAAACCAGTTTCTGTTAGAGGTTATTTTTCATAATAGGATGAAAAGTTATGAATGTTTGACAAATGATTCATCTTTAGCTTCTGCAGTTTTTGTTCCTTCTTACATTGGTCTTGATATTAGTCGTTTTCTTTGGGTTAATAATCTTACTGTCAGAGATTCTTCTGGTTTTGAACTTGTTCAATGGTTGGTTGAAAAACCTGAGTGGAAGAAAATGTGGGGTAGGGATCATTTTCTTATTTCTGGAAGAATTTCTTGGGATTTTAGAAGACAGTTTGATGATTTGGCTTATTGGGGTAGTAAGTTTAGATTTTTACCTCAATCTATGAATATGTCAATGTTAGCAGTTGAAGGTAGTTCATGGAATAATGATTATGCTATACCTTATCCAACTTCATTTCATCCTTCAATGGATAATGATGTTTTGCAATGGCAGAGTAAAATTAGACATCAAAAGAGAGAATTTTTGTTTACTTTCACTGGAGCACCAAGGCCTGAAAATGAAGATTCAATTAGGGGGAAAATTATTGAACAATGTCGTGGTTCGAGGTTTTGCAAATTCATTGATTGTAGTTATGGTGGAGAGAAATGTGATAATCCTGTTAATGTTATGAAGGTGTTTGGAAATTCTGTGTTTTCTTTGCAACCTTCTGGTGATTCATACACAAGAAGATCAATATTTGATTCAATTTTAGCTGGTTGTATTCCTGTGTTTTTTCATCCTGGTACAGCTTATTCACAATATAAGTGGCATTTACCAAAAACCAGAACTAAGTATTCTGTTTATATACCTGTGAAGGATGTGAAAGAATGGAATGTTGATCTTGAGAAGGTGTTGTTGGCAATTCCAGAGAAGGAGGTTATTGCAATGAGAGAAGAGGTTATAAAGCTTATTCCAAAAATAGTTTATGCAGATCCTAGGTCTAAGTTAGATAATTTTGAAGATGCATTTGATTTAGCATTGAAAGGGATGCTTGAAAGGATTGAGAATGTGAGGGAAATAATGAGGAAAGGGAAAGATCCTAGTGTTGGTTTTGCAGATGAAGATCATTATAAGTATACATTTTCTGATAATTAAATAGTGTATAATCCATTCAATAACCCTTTTAGTTTATGATGATAATATATACTTATTACTTGAACAAAAGTATTCAATAGTTAAAATTTTGCTTTTTTTTCTTTCTGATTTGTTCATTATGCCTACTTGGTTTACATTTATCATGTACTTTGTGATATATATCTTCTGTAGTTAGACATTGTGCTAAGCATTTTATATGTCTTTGCAAACGCTGTCAAATAGGTCTATGAGATTATGAATATCTTAAAAATGTCTAACACTCTATTAAACTATTAAGTTGGTCCTTATATTTAACTTCTTACTATCATTTTAGTCCCTCCTTGACTTTAATAACAACTAAAATGAGTAAAATTTGACAAGAGTCAAGGACCTATTTGAAATATTCACAATCTTAGTTGACCTGATTGACAATGTCCTACAAATTTGTAGGTTTACTCTTCAATTTTGTAACTAAACTAGCAGTTTTTTTTTTATATAAAAAACTATAGGTGTTACAATTTTATTTTTACAATCTAGAACTAGAATTATTGTTTTGCCGACAGTAGAAGTTACTGTGTGTTGAGCTGCAGCTCCGTTCTACCGACAAAAACTGAAGGAAAATGTTGAGAATTTAAAGGCTCATACATGGACATAAGAAGTTATGGGATGCATGTGTATGTCATATAATGTAACTTCTAAATTTTCATAGCATTTAGTATTGTCACACACACATACACTGTCGCAGTCACATACCAGAGAGAGAAGATACAACTACAAGACCGGCTATTAAACCTGTAGACCCCAATTCCCGTATTATCTGCTGTGATTAAGGATAATTTTCACGACAAAGACATCATTTGCAGCCTTTTGATTTTGCCTAAAAAAGGGTGGCAAAGACCACTTTCCTTTTAAAAAACAAAAAAAGTCACAAATCATGTTGCCAAAGGTCCAAAGTGATAGTTTACTTTTTAATATATTTTTATATTATCAACTCATGATGGTTTCTGCAATAATTTCATTCAATTGAATTGTAATTTTGCAGACCAGGATTTGGTGCTGTAAAAAAGCACACAGTTTGGGGCTGTAATAAATCACAGCCATTGATATTTGAACGGACGGTTCAGATTAGACATCAACTTAACACAGTTAAATGATCTGAGCCGTTGATTTAAATCTGATGGCCCTGATCTGTTACAGCATCCTACTGTAACAGCAGGAAATCCAAATCCAATTTTGCAAGGGTCCAAATTTTGTTTTTATTCTAGTTTATAGCTATCAAACTTTTATTATTCCCTCAGTTTTTATGTGTATATTCTCTTTTCAATTTAATTGTCTTTTACTCCACTACGTAGCATAGAAATATAGGTGACTACAGTTAACGCAGGACGGAAGCAAGCGTTAGCAAGCGCTAAACCTAAAAGATAAACAGACAGGTTGCAAACGACAAACCTATCAAATAAGGGTTTCTGAAATCCACCAGAATTGAGAGAAAAGTCTCGAATATTTTTATTCAAACAAAAAGTGCCTCTTGAGTTGCATAAATTATGTTTAAATATTAAAAGAAATAACAAACCCATGTGGGCCGAAAAATAACAAAACGAAATAAAATAGAAAGTTCTAGAAAATGCTAAAATAGTAAAGACGGTTTTGGGTCTTCAGACGACCTCGAGGGACTAAAATAACCCCTAAGCCATGGCAAAGCGATGAGTTTTGCTCTTGTGGTCCGGGGCTTTTCAAAAAGGTATAATTCGGATCAATCAGAGACCGGATGCAAAATCTGCACCATTCCAACTGAACCTTTCTTACCACTTCGTCTTCGATTCGCACTGTGAGCTTGTCTTACATCAACAGTAGTAATAGAGCGGTACAACAAGAGAAGAGGTATAATGGATATCACCGAAGTTGTAAGATTTGCAACAGTATTTTAGAAGAGTTTATTCAAAATAAAATAAAGTTAAGATTGAGCATGTGCCAAGTTAAATTTGGATTTGGTTCTATTGGGCAGTGTTATTCTTTATCTTATTATTTATCAAAAATTTGGACACAAACAAATAGAGCTGCTTATTCCTAGCAAAAACAGATTAATGTGGGCTAGTCACCAATTTTGATATTTTACATTCATGTATTTCACCTATTACTGTGAAAGAAATAAATTTAGTTTTTTTTTTTCCAGCAAAAACTTCATAACTATGCAGAAAACTAGTTTCACTCTTAGCATATTATATTTCCAATCCATTGCTAATCATTAAAGATGAACAAGTACATTATTTCTATTATTGTTTGTTTCAAGTTTAAACTAAACCAAAGATACATTTCATTCATACAATGAAATGATGAAAATTATGCTTAAATCCAAATATCTGAAGTGCAATCACCACCAGGATATCTCATCTCATGAGCAAGGGAAGGACCATCAGGCTCAGCTCCAAAGTCCACAAAGAAGTTTGGGTTAATTTTCAGACCACCATTCTCAGTATCAACATCAATCTGCAAAATGTGAGATCCTTGCTCTACAAGCTTTGGATAAAATTGTTTATCCCAAGCACTAAACAGTGAGTTTGTAACATACAGCCTCTTTCCATCTAAGCTCAATTGAATCATCTGAGGACCCCCTCTCAACTTTTTCCCCTGGAAAACCAACATTGCATAGATCACATAAATAATTTTGAGGTTCCAAGAATGCAAGTTATGCATAACGGTGTTGGACACTGACACCAGTTGGACACCATACATGTCAACTATTTGAAGTGTCGGTGTTGTATAGATCTATTTCATAAAGACAATGCAGGGTACTCAAACACGTGTTATTAATAATGCTAGGATTACTAAGCATTGAAAAATTGAAATATCAATAACCTGAATCTCGGGCACATCAGATTGCCAAGTTTCACCATCATCTTTAATAGCTACTACAGGGCTTCCTTTCTGGATAAGGCCACCAGCCCATACTTGACCAGTGAGTTTAGGATTTTTAACATCCTCAATGTTATACTGTCTTATATCCCCGTGAAGCCAGTTTACGAAGTACAGAAACCGATCATCAAGAGAAATCAGAAAATCAGTTATAAGCCCAGGCATTTCGGGAAGAAACCAGTTTTGCACTTTCAGTGGTTCCACTGATATTACAATCTGCAAGTAAGCTTAGTCTGTAAGTACTATTTATAATATTCATGAGTTGAAGAACAAAAACTATCCAAAAGAGCTTAGATACTAAAATCCATTTGATTTACCTCATGGCTCCATGTTTCATCTTGTGTCTTGAAAAATCGTATCATGTTACTTGTCAATGCACTCCCGACAAAACCTGTATCTTTAGCAGGATCATGCAGGAACCTTATCTGCATTCAAGGTGCATTAGTTATGAAGCATGCCAATATTTGCAAAACAGTTCACAACTACAAGGTTGGGAGGAGGGGGAATAGCCTACAATTTATAGCTAAATCACGCAGATTATTGTGAACATATATACCTCCAAGGGTAAAAGCCCTTTATCACCAAGGTCAAGTGTTTGTTTTATTTCGCCCCCGGGCCAGTTGTATACATGGAGATGCCTCCCATAAAGTCCATCAGCGACATGCTGTAAGTTGAAACCTTGTAAAAAGGCCTTAGGAGCACCCCATGATGTGCTAATCATGGTATTGTGCCGTGGTTGGTACCAAAAGTCATAACCAAATAATGGACTATGCCCAGGTTTCTCCCACCTAACCAATGTGAAGCAAGATGCAAGATAATATAATTAGAAAATAAGATATTGAAATGCTAACTAAATAGTAGTTCCAACTAGAACTATTTCTAAAGATTCAACACCATATAATGTTTGATCCCATGAGTATTTTACGCACACCAATAAGCATCCTTGCATTTCTCAATCAAATATGTAAATGATTACCTTCCTTTGACATTAAACTCTGAATCAAGAAGAAGAAATCCATTTCCTTCAGCATTTCCGTCTTTATCTCCAATACATGAGATCATAATTTCACCAGAAGCAAGGCAATGAGATGTGTGTGGATAAGCTAACCCAGTCTTCGTTGAGATATCTTCTGGCTCTACAACTTTGTGCAAAGATGGAGCCCTTGGATTTGTTTTGGTGTCAATCACATATACACGACCTGATCTGAAATATTATGAACTTCACTTTTAGTTTTTTAGTTTACTATACAAGATAGTAAGTAAATGAAAGAGTTGCCTTATTTTGACACAAATTAGATGGTAAGCACAATTTAAATATGAATTGATTATATTCAGAGATGGTTAACGAATACTCCCTCTCCCGTTGGTCCTATTTATAAGAGACATTTGGGTCAACAAAAGTTGATGTATCTGGTCCAAATTTTGTACCAGATACATGAACGTTTATTGAACCAAATATCTTTTATAAATAGAACTAGAGGGAGTATAACAAAGTGTGACCTCTCAAAAAAAACACACTTGAACACCGTGGTTAACGTTTAAAATTATGGATAATTGTGTTAAGTGGATGGTTAATATCAGGCAATTGTCCTTTATGTTTAAAATTTTAGCAGAATGCAAGTATGTAGAGGGTCTTACACAATTCCAGGTACGATGAGAAATCTTCTCTGTGCAGATGGATCACCATGGCAAGAGCTGCAAGAATTCCAGCCAGTATGATGCAATTCATCACCTACATAAGGAACAGGTAGCCTATGGATCACTTTTGAATAAGTTGGAGAGTTTGGATCCAAATCAACTGTAGCTAAATAATCTGGCTTCTCTATTCCTGTCCCTGTATTCAATCAACATACAAAATTCAATTGATCAAATAAAAACTATAATTCAAAGAGAAAAAATAAATACATAACTTTCTTTAACCCTTAGGAACGTAGTATTTGGTACCTGTGTAGACAGCAGTGACATAAATAAGGGTTTCTCTGGGACCAGACATGGCTTCAAGAGGGGAAGCATAACCTGGCCCTGATTTGCAGCAACCATGTTGGTTATTCACTTTCTCTGAAACCACAGCATGTTGCAAAACGGTACCCATTTTTTCTCAGAGAGACTTTGAGGAAGAAAAAGAAAAAATGTGATGATGATGATGTATGAGATATATCAAAGAGTTACAAACTCACATGAAAAAGTTGATGGAAGAGACAAACAACGTTGTATGATATATAGACTCAAACTGTTACACGTGTATGTTTGTATTGATTCAGCAATATCGTCTTTGTGCATATTCGCATCAAATAGTGTCCAGGGTGGATGTACACTACATTTGTACTTGGAAATTTAAGATTTTTTAATTTTATTCTAAATATAATTGTAACAGTATTTTCTTATTTATATGACAAAATTAAATTAAATATTTTACGATTCGTTCATAGGAGAAAGCAGCAAAAAAAATTTGATAGAAAGAAATCAATTTTTTTTAAAGATATTAATTAAATATATTTTTCATCCTTCATCTTTTACTAAAAATTCGTTTTCATCTTTTATTTTTTTTCTTCAAGTTTTAGCCGTTATCTTTAATGAAAAATTTCTAATGTCCTTTATAAATCAACATGTCATAGATTCTAACAATTGTATAACAACAATCCATAAACCCATAAAAAAAGAGATTACTTTTTCCACCTATTGTATTTTAGCGCGCCTTTTTTTCCCTTCCAAATATACCCTTAAAGTTTTCGGATTTAATAATTTGAAACGGTGTTTTCCTTTGTTAAAGGGAGAAAAATGAGTTACGGATTTTTCCGGATTTTGTAATCCGGAAACTTCATAAAATAGTAGGGCGTTACATGATTTTTCTGGATTACATAATCCCAACACCCCCTAAAACACCATTTTTCAAGTGAAAAACAGTTCGGATTATATAACCCGAACTGTATCAGCACAAATTTTAAACATGTTTGTAACATGTATAGTCGCTTTAGGGAACAATATTAATCTTCCTAACTCTCATTCTTCTATTTTGAGTCATTGTTACATGTTCTTAGTCAAAAATCGGGTTTTCAGGCAACTTGATCAGATTGCTCTGAAACTTCCCCAGAAAATCAGAAAAAATTCAAGGATCATGACTCTTGTACAAAGGACTTCTTACAAGACTCCGCCCCTCAAAATCCAAAATTCCATCATTTAGACTTATTTTTCATTTTTTTTTAATTTTTCATATTCTCAGAAAAATCCAAAAAAATTTGCATTAGTTTTATTTCATTTTTAGAATTTTTTGGTGGTGTTTTTATATTTTTATGATTTTATTTGACAGGTTTTTAGCATTTTTTACTTAGTTTTTTTTTTTTTGTTGTTTTTAAAAGCAAAAGTCAAAACTGTTGAAATGTGAGAGAGTCTGATAGCTGATTATACATAAGAATTATCCGGATTATAAAATCCGAAATAGTAAACATGAATCCGGATTTTAAAATCCGAACTGCACAAGGGCATTTTTGAAAATTTTACAGGGTGTGGGAGAAGGCCATAGGGTGGTAAAACTAATACTCTAAGGGAAATTCTTGCTTACCCATCAATACAAGGTGGGTAACACTATCCATGCTGAGTTGGCCCAATCAAAACCATGTATATATAACATTAAAAATAATAAAAAAACAAATGAATAACTTTGATTGGCATCAACTCAACATGGGTTATGTTACATACCTTTTATTGATGGGTAAGGAAGTTGTCACATAAACAGAAAAGATACAGATAACGAATGTGATTTTCCTCAGTCCAGACTTCTTATGCATCGAACATTCTTCAAATGGAAGAAAGAGACAATATGTGATATGTCTAGAGTATTGAAAACTAATATATTATGATGACTAATTAGAATTCTCATTATTTTAAAATAGATCATCTTGACATCTATTAATATTAAACTCATTTGGTATTAATTAATTGTATACTTAAATTCAAAATCAAGAGCAAAACGCTTACTGCTCTTTCCTCTTTCCTTCAAATCGTTAACAAAACTTAGTCACCGCCGTTTCCCATTTTCCTCAAATCCAACCACTATTTGTCACGATGTAGATCCAAATGGTGGTGGTGCGACAAGGAGTGGCCTCCGCATCACCTCACCTCCGGCGTCCCTCATCATATTCGGTAGTTCGTTGTTCTGGTTCGGGCTTGCTGTGGTGGATGGTGGTGGCGTCACCGGTGACTTTGGGAGGTTTTAGAAACACAAATCGCGGTGAATTTTCATAGTTTGTTCCTGATGGCTGGTTTTGGGGGGTTATAGTTTGCTATTCGTGGTGACTTTCAGGGAGGTTTTGTGGGTGGTGGTGGTTGTTTTCATGGAGGTGTTAGTTGTGGTGGATGTGATTCCGTGACCATTTTCGAATCTGGATCTGCATTTTTTTTTGGAGACCAATGGAGACATTTCGGTTGGTGATGTTGGAGTGGTGGTGATGTTAGTGTGATGCTGTTTTTTGTGAAGTTTCGAATGGAGGTGATGCAGGGAGCAATGCGACTGTCTTGGGTGATGTCCAAGCAGTGGTGATGCAGTCTGTGTGTGGTGATTTTGGTGGTTGTTAGCAATGGGTATCAAAAGTGGTGGTTGTTGGTGTTGAGTTGGAAGGCAAAATGTTCACTCTCTCTTTCTTGTGTGGTGGTGAGTTTAAGTGTGTGGCGATGATGATGATGAGGAGGAGATTGTGGGTTGTGTTGTGTTGGGGGTTTTGTGATTTTCTTCCTTGCGGGTGCTGAATTTGAGGATGTTAGAAAAACACAGGTTGCCTGGTGTTTTTGGGTGGTGGTTGTTTCCTTCCGATCCAGATCTATGTGGAGGAGGTGTTGGTGGTGATGTAGGCCACATTTTTGGTGGTGTGAGGAGGTGATAGTGGGTCTTCAACGGTTGAGTTCGATCAGAACCTTCTCATTCGGTTCGACTACTCTGTTATCTCGTGGTTTGTCGATGTGGATCGATGGTGTTGCTACTGTGAAGGTGGATTTTGTTGTTGGGCTAGTTGTTGTTGTTGTTGTTGCAAAGGTGGATTCGTTAATCTGACATCAAATGTTGTTGCGACGAAGGTGGTTGTTGTTGTTTCAATCGTTATAGTTACCAGTTGTTTTTCAAAGGTTGTTAGTTGTTGTGTTGGTTCTTGATGTTGTTGTTTAGGAGTTGTGTGCAAGCAGCAGAATGTAGGTGGTGGAAGTTGTTTGTGTGGCAGCTTGTGATGTTGGTTGATGTTTTTTTTTTTTTTTTTTTTATGTATGTTGGGTGAGGATTTTGGTACAACTTTTGTTTTTCTTTGTATATTGCTACTTTACGACTCATAGTGTAGCATTCCTTGTGTTGGTTAGAATTCATTGTGATATTAATAAATTTCATTTTGACTTCTTCAACAAAAAAAAATTATATACTTAATTTATTATCACTAATCAACTAAAAATTCTAATTAATAAATAACTAATATATTATTTTTGAAGAAGTCAAACCATCCATTGAAATAATTAATACACATAGTTAAATATAAAAGGGTTTATATTTAACTTTTTTTTTTGGTCTAGTAGTTTAGTGGTTAGAGCTTACACAATTAAATGTGGAGAAGTGGGGTGTCCGGAGTTTGAACCCCGGCCCCTGCATAAATTATGCAATGTCCCTACCAACTGAGCTAAGCTCACAGGGACAGTTTATATTTAACTTTTAACACCCAAAAAAAATATAAAAGGGTTTGCTACAATATATCCACTCTTTTTATTTGAACCAAAAAGACTCATACTTTTGTTCAAAAGTGTTGGTTGCTAAAATAGACTTTCATAACGATGGATGATTCTATTGTAACAAACCTCAACCTTAAATATTAACCCAAATAATTAATTATATCGAAACATAATAATTAAATAAAATACTGAACAAAATATTCCAACATCGTTCTCATAGGATATATCTCTGCGCTGTGCACAAGAATTTGAATCCTAATAGTTACTCCCTCTGATCCTATATATAAGAAAAATTATTTTTTAGATATATTGAATAATTAATGTATCTCGTTTACAATGAAGACCAAATACATTAATTATTAAATATACCTGAAAAAAGAATTTTCATATATATAGAACGGGATGCGGTAGTTATTTGTGGGCTGTGGCACTGTCTTATTATTTTTAATTTCTCTGAAACAAGAATCACTTGACGGCAGACGCAAACGACCAAGTGAAAATGCATCTAGTCTAGCTAAATGACAAACTTAGGAATTTAAGCTGATATTTTTTATGTATTGATTAATCCATCTTTCACTTAAATTGCTCATCACAAATATATGTATATCTAATCTAAATCGCCGAAAGCTGATAAGGATTCCACGATAGATGTTTGACAGTGTTCAAGATAAGAAGAAGTAAGAAAAGAAATATTTTTTCTGCAGTATAAAGTGAGAGTCTTTCCAAGCTAGCACTTGGTGATACAATTTTTGATGATATTGATGACATTGTTCTTATATCTTTTTTAATCAATCATTCTTTTTCATTTAAATAATATATTTTAATCATTTATTTATCATTTTCTCTCATCTAAAATACACTAACGTCATAAAAAAAATTATGTCATTCAAGTCAAACATGTTTTTCTAATTCTACCATCCATTTGCGGATCTCTCAAAACTCAATATAGTTTATTATGTTGAAATTGAAATTTGAGAAATGTATATCAACTTAAGAAGAGCATGCACGAAGATCTCAAATCAAAATCATCGAACCACTTGAAGTAAGTTGATTGTAAAAAATTTTAATCTCTACGAATATAGCTCAAATACATCCTATGATCCTTAGGTTATATATTTGTAATAAGCCAATCATTTAGTTTTTTATTTTTTATATAATATTATGGTGCTTTGTTAGGTGTACGTAGCAAGTCCATATCAACAAATTTTAGTTTTTATTCTGTTTCAGTGGTATGTATAGTATAAGTGCATATTGGTTCGTAATTCAAGAGTTAACTTTCGAATCGTTCCAAAGTTACGAACCGATATGTATATTTTCAAAAGTTTGAGGGGTTTGTGAATAATTGAAGAAATCTAACATTACAAGCTTGACTAAAATAACAACGTTGATGAATGTCATTCTCTCACTCTCCCACTGTACTCGCACTCAAATCTCAACTCTTTTCCTTGGGACGCAAGAATCCATTCATTGCAAAGAAACTCCACGCACAAATCATCAAATCCGGTCTCAATCACCACCATCCATTCCCCAAAACTCTCATTGACGCATATGGCAAATGCGGTCTCCTCAAAGATGCACTCAAACTGTTCGACGCATTGCCTCAACGAGACCACGTCGCTTGGGCCACCGTTCTCTCCGCCTGCAACCTCTCTAACCTCCCACATAAAGCCTTCTCCATCTCACTCCCCATTCTCCATGAAGGGTTGCAGCCGGATCACTTCGTTTTCTCTTCCCTCATCAAGGCTTGTGCTAACTTGGGTAGTGTTCATGTCAAGCAAGGGAAACAACTCCATGCTCGTTTCTTGCTTTCCCCTTTTTTTAAAGACGATGTTGTTAAGTCTTCGCTTGTTGATATGTATGCGAAATTTGAGTTGCCTGATTATGGGCATGCTGTTTTTGATTCGATTTCTGAATTAAGTTCAATTTCTTGGACTGCGATGATATCTGGGTATGCGCGAAGTGGACGAAAGCTTGAGGCTTTACAGCTTTTTAGAGAATCTCCGTTTAAGAATTTGTATGCTTGGACTGCTTTGATATCTGGGTTGGTTCAAAGTGGGAATGCAACTGATGCGCTTTACTTGTTCGTTGAAATGAGGCATGAAGGGGTTAGTATAGCTGACCCTTTAGTTCTTTCGAGTGTGGTTGGTGCTTGTGCTAATTCTGCTGTTTGGGAGCTTGGGAAACAGGTGCATGGTGTAGTCATAACTCTTGGATATGAGTCTTGCTTGTTTATAAGCAACGCACTTGTGGATATGTATGCCAAATGCAGTGACGTTGTTGCTGCGAAGTATATATTCTGTGAGATGAGAAGAAAGGACGTTGTTTCTTGGACTTCAATAATTGTTGGTACTGCTCAGCATGGTCTGGCTGAGGAGGCATTAACTTTATATGATGACATGGTTTTGGCTGGGGTTAAACCAAATGAGGTGACTTTTGTTGGGTTGATCTATGCCTGCAGTCATGTTGGTCTAGTTAGCAAGGGTCGTGCTTTGTTCAAGTCCATGGTTGAAGATTTTGGAATTAGGCCGTCTTTGCAGCACTATACTTGTTTGCTGGATCTTTTTAGTCGGTCGGGACACCTTGACGAGGCAGAGAATCTGATCAGAACAATGCCAGTCAAACCTGATGAACCTACTTGGGCTGCTTTACTTAGTGCTTGTAAGCACCATGGTAACACTAAGATGGCAGTTAGAATTGCTGATCATCTATTGGATTTAAAACCAGAAGACCCTTCCAGCTATATATTGTTATCTAATATATACGCCGGAGCTGGTATGTGGGAGAATGTTTCAAAGGTTCGGAAGTTAATGGCTGCCAAGGAAGTAAAAAAGGTGCCAGGTTATAGCTGCGTTGACGTGGGAAGGGAATTCCAGGTGTTTCATGCCGGAGAGGCATCTCAACCAATGAAGGATGAGATACTAGGTTTAATGACGAAATTAGATTCAGAGATGAGGACAAGGGGTTATGTTCCTGATACTAGCTCAGTTTTACTTGACATGGATCAACAAGAGAAGGAAAGACAACTTTTCTGGCATAGTGAGAGGTTGGCTCTGGCCTATGGCCTTCTTAAGGCTGTTCCAGGGACTACTATACGCATAGTTAAAAATCTTCGTGTTTGTGGAGATTGTCACACTGTGCTGAAGCTCATCAGCGCTATAACAAGTAGGGAAATTTATGTTCGAGATGTCAAAAGATATCACCATTTCAAGGATGGGAAATGTTCATGCAATGACTTCTGGTGAGTTCCGAGAATTTCCACAGATTTGACTTGGAATTGAGGCCCTTGCTATGAAGAATGCTAGCATGAGGTGCCGAACACCACATTACATGCTCTTCAGGGTCAAATTGGGTGTTTTATGTTCTAAGAACCTGGCCTATGTTATTATGGGTATGCAACCTTATGCATGGCCAGTACTATTAACTTGACATGATACCTGTGCTCAAGAGTTGATAAAAAATAGTGTTTCTGTTATACAAAATTTTGTGTTAACTTATGTCTGCAAGAGCTCATACTGGTTCATATTATTTGCTTCCATATGTCACCGCACAAAGAAAGACTGAGAAAAGCATCAAAATTTAGGAATAAGTCTTTACTCTGATTCAAGAAATCAATATCAATGTTTTTTGACATTCTTCTACATTTTCCCCCTTGAACTGCATAATGTTCCGAGTATTTCTTGAAAAGAATTGGTGAGGTAAGTGTAATTAGTAAGTACTCTTTTATCATTTAATACCTTTTCTTTTGATGAGTAGAACATCTATTTTACTTCTGCTTGCTGAGGTATGTAACCAGCTTGTTTGTTATTCAATTGAACCATTAATAGGTGCCTCTACTTTGCGAAACGTTAATATTAAGTAACATAATATATATTACTAACTAGAAATATTCTAAAATCTTAATCAATTTAATTCCGAAAATTAAGTTCAATAAGTTTACAGAATTTGATATGATATCTTAAAAACAAGTTCAAATTATAAGATTAATAACTAGAGGTTACAAGAGTCACTATAGATATCATAAAATGTTGTTACTAATCTAACTGTTGTGGTAATGGTATAACGTTTATCACTTAGTACAAGTCTATTATGCCACTGACATTAGTAATTTTACTTGTATAGGTTCTCCATTTGATCCTATGTTGAGCTATAACTATTTGTAACATACCATTGACATTAGGTAAGTTTACTTGTATAGATTCTCTATCTGGTCCCTGTATTGAGCCATAACTCTATCCCTTCGAACTTTCATTGTGGGTGTCATTAGCCCATTATCAATCTGTCATTATAGTAAAAGATTACCCAAATATGTCAATTCTGTTATGTAAATAATATAAAGACAGACATTACTATGATGCTCAATCTAACCGTGAAGGGATCATTTACGAGAAGGATTGGCCCAATTTGAAATGGAAACCCTGACGTCCTGCACGATAATGGGAAGTGAAGTGATTCAATTTTCAGATAGAAAATATTTGATCCGTTTCCCATTCATAATATTAGAATAAAAAACTGCCCTTCCTTGTAAACACAATCACCAACAGAAGTAAGACAAGATCTTACCAGGTCCTTAATTCATTATATATTAGACTGGTCACTTTTTCCTGACTGACATCTGAACTATTGGAATCTATAATTGACAATTCCTTTGCTGCCTTTAAGACTTCTTCTTTGTTAGGAACAATTACAGCTCCTAGACGTCGTTTATCCTATATGCCCAAATAAATGAAATCATTGCATTAATAATATCTTTTATACAGTTTATATTATACGCAGGCCTTGGACTATAAAATTTTAAAGCCGTCAAGATTTCAACTCACCTGACCAATGACAACAATTTGTTGTATGAGGTTACTCCTCGTGGCAGCTTCTTCAAGCTCTCCCGGTTCAACATTTTCACCTTCTCATGTTGAAACACATGATTATTACTTTCATAGGAGAAAGAACCAATGGCAACATGCTTTTTATGCAGAGATAAAACAATATAGTTGCAATTAAGGGTCCGAAAAATGGAAAGTAACCCTTAAAGCTTCACGTTTAACAAATGACAAGTAAGAAATCCGTAAGTTAATTGCAAAATATTTGATTCAATTAGTGAAATTCAGCAAACAGCTTATTTACCACATGAAAAGCAACATACACAAACTTATGTTCTACCTGATGAAAGCACAATGGTGTCTTTAGCACGGCCTTCAACAACAATCACACCACCAGAATTACGACTCCTCCCAGTTGAATGGTGGGCAGCAATCCAACCTATGTCACCAGTATTCAGCCAGCCATCCCTATCAATGACCCGGTTTGTAGCTGAAGGATTCTGATGCAAGAATAAAGACATGTAACCGACACACTTTGATCCGGCATGAGTAAATAAGACCCCGTGGATGAATGTGATGTGAGCTCTAAGTAAGCAAAATTATTGACTGCTATGACCATCACAAAAGTTGCTTGTTCATCAAGGAAAAGGCGTTACATAACAAACATAATTCTTCATAATGAGCCTTTTATAATTCCTTGTTCCAGTCTTCAAGTATATATAAGGGATCTGATTTAGGAAGTCTAAAAGATGATAGTTATATGCATGCTTTCATAACTGTAATATGTGTACAATAAATTTGTTACGATTTTTTCATATACATGATCTCTCTCTCTCACACACACACAGAAACACACTGGTACATGTCAAGACAAGACACAATAATTTTACATTTTGACTAAGAATATATTACCTTGTAGTACCCCTTCATCAATTGTGGGCCCCTGACTTTCAAAATTCCCTTTGAACCAGGTGGAAGAACTTCTCCAGTTTCAGAATCTACAACTTTGAATTCTGTATGCTTAAGTGGATACCCCACAGATCCAATTACCTTTAAAAGATAGAATTCGAAGAATTTTCAGATTAAAACACTGCTATTTGCAGACTCAAATTACAAACTAATTTAAAGAAGGCTTAAATATTGCACTCGTTCCTGCAAATATGGCCCGTTTAAGTTTTGGTCCCTGTAAAAAAAAAATTTGTTTTTGGTCCCTGCAAAATTTTTTGTTTTTTAAAATAGTCCCTCCAGGGACTATTTTCAGAAACAAATTTTTTTGCAGGGACCTGTTTAAAAAACAATATTTTGCAGGGACCAAAAACTACAAAATGGGTCCAGTCATCATGTGCCACGTATGCAAATCATCACAAAAATGGGGTCAGGGACTATTTTAAAAAGCAAAAAATTTTGCAGGGACCAAAAACAATTTTTTTTTTTACAGGGACCAAAACTTAAACGGGCCATATTTGCAGGGACGAGTGCAATATTTAAGCCTTTAAAGAATGCAAATTACAAATACAAAACCTCTAGAAAGAGAATCGGGAAGAAAGGTGTACAGTGTGTATGTTATTAACATATGATGTAGGATAGATGGATGCATTTTGAAAAGAAAAATTTATTAAGTAGGCATGTCAACACCTAATTTAGTAGAACCATCATTTAGCCCTTCTGATTTCTTAACAAAACCTAGTAATTGTATTCTCTACATTTTTATCACATAGTAGATTTTAGGTTTACCTCAACATCACATAACCAGTTTATAACATGATATCTCTATCTGTCAGTGTGAGAAGTATCCAATCCTTGAGGAACCCTCCCTTAAAGCAAGTTATCGAAGAGGAAGAACCAGGCTACTTAAATATTCTATCGAGTATCCCATACTACACCATTTGGGACTTTGAGCACCCCATAATACCCAAGTCTCTATCACATGAAGGCCAAAACAATATTTTTAATCTAATGATACTTGGCTTTATATTATGCAGTTTATAGTGTATTGCTTACGTCGCAACCATGTCGCCGAGCAGCAATAACCGGTGAAGTTTCTGTTAAACCATATCCATTCTGCAAATTCAAACCAATAGCCTGTATAGTAATTTTAAAAAAATATATTAGAAGATAGCCAAAAAGAAAGTTCCTGCTTGAGAATAACAAAAATGAGAAGAATCAAACCTCAAAAAACTTATCAACATGAGAAGGTAAGCTACCACCACCGCTTATTGCAGCCTGCAGAGTGCAAAAGGTTTTGCTTATCCTGAGCAGAAAAGTGATGGATTTCCAAATAACAAATAATGATACTATGGTCTATGGCATGAAGACTATTTTTTCATCGCAAATAATTTGAAGAGTGTAGTATTTTCTTCCCAAAACGTTTTGCCTCTCAACGGAGTCGGTCAATCAGTATGACACTTTGCAGATGAGACAGTAAAATAAGATCATAAAACTTTATTATAAAGCATAGTACAGAATACAATACCGTTGATATTCCAATAGTTGAACGGATTTTACTGTAAACCAGTTTATTTGCCAGCATATGAACTGGATATAATATTGCAGCCATAATTCTTGCCCCTAGCCAATCCAACATTGCATAGAGATAGGAAGGTGATTTCTGATTCTTGGTTAAACATTTACCCTATAAACATATTGTACAAAATTTATTATCATTGGTCAAAAATAGAATTACTAAGATAGAACATGTTTGTTTGAAACTATTTTATGATAAAGTATCTTTTTGGGATTTTTTTTATTTTTTTTTAATTTGTTTTGTTCAGCTTTTGGAAATAATCATAATCTGAGAAACATATGAAATATAGAGATGATGACCAGACCTCATAAATTCGCTTACACTCCATGTATGCTAAGCTGACCCTTATGAATGTGAGAGCGACAAGCTTTCTAACAAGCGAGCTTGTAGATATCTGCTTCATGATCCCACTACAGAGGAATCAAAAACAAAAACAAATGTTACTATTCACCAGTGGCATTAAATAGAACAAACTATATTCTTCATACAATTCCTGAGAAAAGGAGGTACCTGTACAAAGTTTCAAAAACTAAAGGAACAGAAACCATTAAATGTGGCTTATAACGTCCTAAATCATCCTAGAACAAAATAAAGTACAGGATATTAATCAAATGAAGCCATGTGTATTCTTTTATGACATACAGTACCATGCATGGAAGTTGAAACATATGATCAGAGTAATAATATACCTTCAAGTTTCTTACGGTAGTGTATATGTGTTCAAGACCATGTGAGAAAATGAAATACTCGCAAGCTCTTTCATATGCATGCCAAGGAGGCAACATACTTAGAAATCTATCTCCAGCTTCAGTAGGTACAACGTCCGATAAGTGTTTGATCTAGAAAATCATTAACACGTAATCAACCGTATGTGAAAAGCCAAGAATTATAGCCTATTAGCCTTGTAAGAGTTCTGTGAACTCTATTAAAAATCAACATAGCTTGTCTGAAACTACTAAAATAACATTGCCACAGTAAAGTTTATGACAGATTTGCAATCAAACCTGATGCAAAAGATTCTGATGGGTTAGCATAACGCCTTTAGGATTTCCAGTAGTACCACTTGTGTACACAAGAGTAGCAATGTCGTCCAATTTTATTGTTTCAAACATATAGTGTTGTCCTGCAATCACAAATTCCTTTTGATGATTAAGAGAAAGACTAATAAGTATGTATATATTTATTATAGAGAAGGTGCAGGTGGCATACTACCATCATGGGAGGCATGCAATGCCCGGCGACTTTGTCGCCCAAAATTTACGACTTCCATGAATGTATAGATTGGCACCTCCTTGTTTGCTTCATTGACAAGGCTTGATTTTTCTCCCCAAAGCATAATAATAAATCTGATTGAGGTCTTTAAATAAAATGGTTTTGCAATCTGATTATACATTTCAGGATTGTCCACAGCTAGTGCAACACTTTCAGAGTGGTTGTATATTTGCAGCAGTTCTTCAATTGATGATCTTGAACCCCTAACCACATTGATTGCTCCAATTGCCATCATGCCTAGACTAAAACACATAGCATGGATGTGATTAAACTGTAACTGATACAACTACCTCTGTAAATGATCACGACCTTGCATGCTTTAAAAATGAATTTAGTTCCACTTTGACCAAACATGTTTTATTTTGAATTGGCATTTGAAAATTAACAATAACTGAAAAATTGCAACCACCCCAAACAGGACCTTAGGTAATAAGAAGTTCACATCAACATTGCAACCTTTGGTAATAAAAAATAATACACAAAATTTTGCACACCTTGATCTGCTACAAGCCAGCGACACGAGTTATCGGCAAAAAGAGCAATTTTCTCATCAGGTTTTACTCCAATAACTCTCAAGCCCTCAGCAAAGTTTAATATTGCATCCTCCAACTGAAACGTTGTTAAGAAAAATTGACATATGATATAGCATACAGCCGAATGAGATTTCATAGGATAAGTTTCACAGATGATTCAAATTGAAACAAAATCATTCATTATGTCATTAAGCTCATAAAACTTTAAAATAATTTGAAATTGGTTTGCACCCTATCAATAAATCTTCAGACTAACTTACAAAATTACATTGTGATGTGCAGCATATAGCATCAACAAAATTATAACATACATTCAATAATCAAAGTTTCAAAAGGACCACATGCATATTCCACAAGACAATGGTTTAAGAGCATGAAGTCAAAAAAAGAGTCAATTGAGTCAACATAGTAAGATAATGTTTATCTGATATCTATGTCCCACCACCAATAAAACTCAACCATATATCTCCTAAAATAAAACAAAAGAAACCACACAAAGATCATTGATTAAAGCCGGTGCTTATTCTTCTACACTGTAACTCTATATTATAGGACATGCTTATAACCTAAGTAAACCTGAAAATTAGTTCTGTGTGTGTGTGTGTGTGTATATATTACATTCTACTACCCCTTCCTTTCTGTGTAAAGAATCCCATCTACTTTGAACCAAACTCTACTCTAACCATATCCAATAACAATAAAATTAGTGATACAGCCGTTTTCCATGCTATCAACCTAATAAGAGAAAAAAAAAACCTAAAAAAAAAGAACCATAGAGGAAAGTTAATTACATGTTAAAACATATGATCACCACATTAATGGTTAGAAACTAGGCTACACATTATCTTATCAACTCTTGAAATTAGGACCCTAATTACTCTTTTTTACACATGTCAAAACCATATTAGGTGGAAAGACATAGAACAAGAACAAGAAAGAAAAACAAAACCTGTTTGTATGTCATAGTTGAAGGAGGATCATGATATTGATCTACCAAAGCTACTTTATCACCATACTTCTCAGCAGAAGTTCTCCAAATATCAGGAACAGCTTTCCACTCATCTAGAGCCACAGCACCATTACCAGAACTTTCTAATAAAGGGGAAAACCTTCTTATCTCCGTTTTCTTTGTCTGCAGATGTACAAAACTTTGTGATTGGAAATTGTAAGATAAAATTAACCAATATATCCTGAAAAACACGTAAAGTGTATATGAATAGTACTGCAGGCATGTTTATCATAGGAGCAGTTTTCTACGAGATATTAGCTCAGTGGTAAGTGTTGCGTCTTATTAGTAATAGTTTTTCCTTCCACAACTTGTATAAAAAAAACATATAGAAGCAGTTACCTTAGATTGAGTATGGCAAAAGACGCGAAAAGAAGAGGTTGGAGAAACGTTGATGGTGGTGGTGAAGTTAGTGCGAGCAAAGAAGAGAGGAAGTGAATGGATGGAAGAAGCATAGTTGTAGTTAGAGGAGGTGATAGGAATTCCCGCCATTGGAATTTGGCAGAAGAAGAAGAGATAATGGAATGGAATGGATGCAGAGAACGTAAGAGATATTATTGTTAATATGAACAAGTTAGTTTGGTCCAACTGATATTTATGTCAGTTTTTGGTGCATGAGGGTCCAATCTGTCACTGTTGAAATTTGTAAATCATTTATTATTTATTATAGTAATATTTATTCCTGAATCTTTCAAGAAAACGTTAAATTCAGTTTCCATTAATTTTTTGAAAAAGAAATATTCAGTATGGGAAGAATTGTAGTGTAGATATCGATCTTATATGGTGGCACTGTCATTTATTATTACAATTGCCATCAAAATAATTCTAAATTTTAGAAAGATAAATGCTATAACACTTTTTCAAACCCTCTTTTCATCGTCCACTCTTTTATCAAGTGAGTTTCACAATTTTATGTAAATTTTATTTATAAAATATGATACTCAAATGAATTTCATTCAATAAAATAGTAGTAGGTGTTAGAGAGTATAACAAAATTAACTACTTACACACTTGTTAGATAATTATTCACATTTACTCTTATTAATCTCATTTAAAAGTTAAACATCATTATCTAAATTATCCCTCGTCTTATTAAATTGCATATCAGAAATCATTATCTCTGAAAGACAACATTTTATACCATACCACTAAAGAGGATGAAAAGAGTTGATTTTTGCTTACATTTTATTACAACTAAGATGTGTTAAATTTTGCTGATTTTTATTATGGATAGAGTACATTTCTAACTCATACGTTAGATATCGCTGATTTTTATTATGGAGAGAGTACATTTCTAACTCGTATGTTAGATATATTTGAATATTAATTAGCTTGGTTCAATATTGTATAAGGTAGTTAATTTTTTTTTTCTTCAACGAGGTGCATTAAAACTCATGCACAGGTTTACGAAGGGATTTTACCATTTTTGGTATATTGTACGTAGTCTTATCCTCTTGCATAAATTCATTAGTTAGTTATAATTAGTTAGAATTTGGTTATATTAGTTATAAATATATTGATTTTAAGATGCATCCTACACTATCATTTTTTTGGACAATGAATCTTAAAATCAAACTTTCTATAAAAAAACAATTGTCGGGAGATAATCCTAATTCTATATATTTTTCTTCCCTCTTCTTTGTTTCATGTCCATGTGAAAACACCTTTACAGAATTATCTTTTTTTTTTTTTTCCTTCAATTTTGAACCGTCCATTTCGGTTCCAATTTGTATAGTTTGGACTTTGGATATCGACCTCTGAATTCTTTCTTGCACGGATCTCTTGCGTTTATTTATGGTTCAAGTAAAACGCTTAATTGATGTTTTACACCAACTATAAACGATTAGAGTAGTGATATTTAAACAACCATTTGAGACAACTTTTGTGAATTTTTCTCATTTTTTATTGGTCAAAAATAATGGAAAGAGAAAAAAGAAGGGAGAGAATAAAAGCATAATGTGAATATGAGAGAGAAAGTTGTCAAGAAGTTGTCACAAAGTGGTTGTACAAATATCATTTCTCAAAAGATTAAGTGATTTTCATTCTTTACATGCTTCCACTCCATGCTAATTAAACCATTTTTCATTCTCCATATGTTTGTACTTTATGATAGTTAAACGTTTTTAATTCTCTTAGGCTTTGTTTAAAACTTGTTTGCCGTTTATGAAATTTTGATAACAATCTTAAATTTATCGCTGCAATAACATGTGGTTGGTCTCAATGGAAAGAGACTCAAACATCTTAAACCCTTGGAAGGGCTGCTAATTGGCATTGCTATCAAAAAAATTATGGTTGCCATAATCATGATCTAAATCAGTTCATCTAACAAAATCTAAATAAAAAATTGTGATCCATAAAGGGCTGCTAATACTTGCTACCCAGTTGGAAGGGCTGCTAATATTCATTACTCTTTTCTGTATTAAAAAAAATAAAATAAAGAATGGCCAAGAGTTGGAAGGGCTGCTAATCACATCATTTTAGCAAACAGACCATCGATGTCAAGAATTGGTTTATGTAATTGAAAAGGATAGAACCCAAAAATCACATGCTGCAAATGTTACATAACCTCTCTCCCTTTTCTCTATTTAGAATTACTCAAATCCCTGTCTCCTAATGGTTTCCCATCCCTTCCCCACCATCAATTCGAGAAGACAATTTTCTTTTTAATTCTGACCGGAACACAATTATTGTGTTTTGTTTTCAAATGCAGAATTTTGACCAACAACAAAAAAAGAACACAGAAATTGCGTCAAACCATTAGGAGCGCAAATGAGTAAAGCACAGTGATTGAAGTTTAGATTTGACTTGAAAACAAAATGAATTACTCAGGTTTGACTCATTTATTTGAACAATCCTAACTAAAATCTTCAGCTTGACAGACATACATTGAACTATCAATGTTGATGCTAATTAGTTCAAGCTAACTTGACATGCCAACTTCAAAAGAAGAAAACCGTAATTTCCATCCTGTAATAACATAATACATTGGCACAAAATCTTTTATTAATGAAAGCGAACAGTATTTAGATTCTCTAAGAAAATATAATAACATAAGGAATGTCAGACAGGAACAAGGCTTAAGGATTTTGCTACTATCTACAGCCAAAACTCTATTGTGCATGCCATTAGCATGAGGAGAGTTTGCTTGTAAAGATTCTCCATTTGATTTCTGTGTTGAGTCTTAACTATTTGTAGCCATACCATTGGCATTAGGAAAGATTACTTGTAGAGATCCTCTATTTGGTCCTTGTATTGAGCCATAATTCTATCTCTTCGAATTTTCATTGTGGGTGTCATTAGCCCATTATCAATCTGTCATTAGAGTAAAATGTTAACCAAATATGTCAATGGAAATAATACAAAGAAACAAATCTGTTAAGTCTAACCGTGAAGGGATCATTTACGAGAAGGATTGGCCCAATTTGAAATGGAAACTCGGACGTCCTGCATGATAATGGGGGAGAGATTCAATTTTCAGATAGAAAATATTTGATATGTTTCCCATTCATAACACCCCTGACCATGTACTGAATTTCACTCTTACAATAATTTAATTAGACGTAAAAAATAATATTCTCTTCCATTCTCATAAACTTCAACTTAAGCTAATATTAACTGTCATAATAAAAACTGCCCTTCCTTGTAAACACAAACAGAAGAGTGACAAGGACTTACCATGTCCTTAATTCATTATATATTAGACTGGTCACTTTTTCATGACTGAGATCTGAACTATAGGAATCTATAATTGACAATTCCCTTGCTGCCTTTAAGACTTCTTCTTTGTTAGGAACAACTACAGCTCCTAGACGTCGCTTATCCTATATGTCCAAATAAGTGAAATTATTGCATTTTGGCCATATCTTTTATACAGTTTGTGTGTAGGCCTTGAACAATTTTTTTTTAAAGACATCAAAATTTAAATTAACCTGGCCAATGACAACAATTTGTTGTATGAGACTACTCCTCGTCGCAGCTTCTTCAAGTTCTCCCGGTTCAACATTTTCACCTTCGCTTATTGAAATACATAATTAGTACTCACATAAGAAGGCAAAATGATTATCACCACCCTTTTTGTGCATAGATAAAAAAGCACAGTTGCAATTAAGGGTCAAAAAATGGAGTAATAATCCTAAAAGAGCCTCGCAGACAGTAGACATACGACAGCTAAGAAATCCATTAGTTACAAGTGACAAGGTTACTTTTACCGGAAGTGTCCGTTTCTTTTTTTGGATTAATCCGAAAGGGCCCATTATTCTGATAAGTAATGTCTCCTCCCTTTCTGTATGTTTGTATTATATTATGTGTGCTTTCTATTAATAAACAAACATACCGAAAGGGAGGAGAATTACTTACAGGATTCAAAGATCAGCAAACACAAACTTCTGTTCTACCTGATGAAAGCACAATGGTGTCTTTAGCACGGCCTTCAACAACAATCACACCACCACAATTACGACTTCGTCCAGATGAATGGTAGGCAGCAATCCAACCTATGTCACCAGTATTCAGCCAGCCATCCCTGTCTATGACCTGATTTGTGGCTAAAGGATTCTGATACAAGAATAGAGACATGTAACTGACAAAATATGCCAATAAGACCCCGTGACATGAATATGATCTGAGCTCTTAAGTAAGCAACAGTTTTGACCTCTATACCCATTACATAAGTTGCGGGTAGGTACAACAGGGAAAAGGTCTTACACGACAAACAAAACTCTTCGTCTCAAGAATACGAAAAGAGCACTAGATTATGAGCCTTTTATAAGCCCTTGTCCCAATTATAAAGCCCGAAATATAAAAGTAATATCTCTCTCTCTCTCTTATAAAGCCCGAAATATAAAAGTAATCTCTCTCTCTCTCTCTCTCTCTCTCTCTCTCTATATATATATATATATATATATATATATATGTTTGCATTTTTGAGAAAATAGATTACCTTGTAGTATCCCTTCATCAATTGTGGGCCCCTGACTTTCAAAATTCCCTTATAACCAGGTGGAAGAACTTCACCAGTTTCAGAATCTACAACTTCAAACTCTGTATGCTTAAGTGGATGCCCGACAGATCCGATAACCTTCAAAAGATTGGATTTGAAACATTTTCAGATAAAAGGCACCACTCTTCGCTAACTCAACTTGCAAACTAATTTAAAGAATGCAGACCATGTAATTACGAATACCAAACTCAAGATAGAACAAAGGTTTACACTGTGCTCTTTATAAACAAATTAAGTAGAATGGACACTTTTCCAGAAAGAAAAATAATTAAGTAGAATGGCCCAAATACATTTAATACCAGGTGAGGGACAAACATAACTCCTCTCAACCCATCCCTTAACACCCCTAGTCAGAGTGCTGTAGCTTTTAGCCACAATCTGGTCCAACATTCTCATATTAAACACCTAGAGTTTGTAGTTTGTTGGTGAGAAGGTCCTCAACAAATCACTTAGAGTTAGTAGTGTCTGTCAGTGTTAATTATTCTGAACTGGTAGTATCAATAAGGTTTTGTACTTATAAATACTACAACTAAGATGGGAAAGATCAATGTAGCTATAATTAAATTCAGTTTACACAGTTATCACAAATTCTCGATGTTCTCTAAACTTACTTAAATAACTCATTATCAGTAGAATAACAAATTTTAAGTTGCAGAAAGGAAATGAAAAGCATTATGTTTAAAATAATGGTACTTGGCATGATATCATGCAGTTTATAATATATGACTTACATTACAACTAAGTCGTCGAGCAGCAGTAACTGGTGAAGTTTCTGTTAAACCATATCCGTTCTGCAATGTCACGCCAATTGCCTGCATATGATTAAGAAAATGTGAGAAGAATGCCAAAAAGACAATTCTTGCTTGAGAGTAACAAACGTGAGAAGTATCAAACCTCAAAAAACCTATCGACGTGAGAAGGTAAGCTACCACCACCACTTATTCCAGCCTGCAGAGAGCCAGAAGGTTTTGCTTATCACGAGCATAGAAGTGCTTCCAAAATCATATGGTATGTAGTACATAAGAGAATACTTTATACCATCAGATAAGAGGGATATTGAGGGGAATTCCCTAATATACACATATATGAAGAATATAATGTATAATAAGAATTCCAAATAATCCCACAAAAAAAAAGGACAGGAAAGAATATAACTACAATACAACTGTTACCTATACTTTGACTTGCTCCTAATTACCCCATCAGTTATTTTTATCAGTTTAACTATTTAGTTAGATGCTAATTCTGTTATATATTGTTTACCAGCTGTTATCCTTTTATTTTACTAGCCACTTCCTTGTATATATAGGGTGCTATCTTTGTTTTGTGTAAATGACTTGAATGCAATTCCAATAGAGGTATTATCAGAAAATTCCAGGATAGATATTTCTTCTGGCTCTTTGATTCTTTGGATGAACAATTAACAGTTCATCATTTTCTACACACCAAGAAGAGGAAACTGAAAGACAATTAACGTATAATTGTCTAACTACAATTTTCACATTGATTTCTTGATCCTTTGCAAAACTAGAATCAATGTCTACGTATGTTTGGATTGTCTAAACAGTCTCTTGAAAACTCCTTTGTTTTTATCTAACCAAAGGGACAGCACCATGGCCATGTCCATCTTCTACACATTACATTTTTTACTTCTTCTCCTGTTGCAGCCAAAAAAAAAGACCGCACCATAGTAGAAGAGAAGTTGATCTCAGCCAAGAAGACTAATAAAGGTGTTTTTTTTTATAGTGCAGTTAGAATAGCATCACATCACAAAACCTTCATCTTGAAGGTTCCCCCTATTGACAACATATGTATTACTACCACACACAGGCCTTCTTAAAGTTATTTTTGAAATATAAGCTTCATATAAGTCTCGCCAGACTTCACAAAGTTCATTTACATAGAAATAGCTACAAGAAGCAACATGGTTGAAAATGTTTTTTTTTTTGGTCAAGTAGCCTAGTGGCTAGAGCTCACACATTTTAAATGTGGAGAAGTGGGGTCTCCGGGGTTCGAACCCCAGACCCTGCATATATTATGCATTGTCCCAACCAACTGAGCTAATCTCACGGGGACATGGTTGAAAATGTTAAAGCGGCAAAATAATTGACAGAAAAAATATGAACAAATTTTCTGCTGAAGTGCAGCAGAATAATTATTGGCAAAAAATTTCTTGCTATAAGATTAATTATCTGATCAAGAGGTTAATAAAATCAATAAGGGATTGCTCATTGATTGCATCCTAACAACATTTTCGAAATAATTTGGGAACGTACTAACAAACAGGAAATGATTTTTAATATGGAAATAAGCTCAGTAATTAAGACTAAGCTTTTTCCGAAATCATGGACAGTGAGTCAGTATGGCCTATCACAGAGAAGACAGAACAAAAATATTAAACTTAACAACAAAGCATAGTAAAGAATACAAGACCTTAGAGAATCCAATAGCTGAATGGATTTTACTGTAGACAAGTTTCTTTGCCAGCATATGAATTGGAAATAATATTGTGGCAATAATTCTTGCCCCTAGCCAATCCAACATTGCATAGAGATAGGAAGGCGGCTTCAGGTTCTTGGTTAAACATTTACCCTGTAAACATCTTCAAAACTTATCATCTTCGGCCAAAATTAAAATAACTATATACCTGTTTAACCAAATGGAAAAAAGTGGTGGTGCAGAGAAATTGAAGTGTGTGAGTAGTAACCAGAGAAATTGAATATTTGATAATGTGATAAGTTTGGGAAATTGATTGGTTGGGTTTCCTATGTTTATTCCTATGACTCTATGAGGTATGACCATATTTCCAAATAGATCCGATTTGTTGTGACACACACACTAGTTGCCCATATCACATAACAACAGCAAAATGCAGTCCCACCCACATTTGTCTGCATTCTTGAATTATCCCATTTGCCAACCCCTATTGTTTTCTTCTTCCCTTTAACAAAGTAATTGTGTAAAAAAGGTTTTCCTAAAGCATAGACGAACTGAATAGACAGAAAGCAAAGAATAATGATTTATGGAATATTAAAACTTATTTAAAGAGTTGAAAACCAGACCTCATAAATCCGCTTACATTCCATGTACCCTAAGCTGACCCTGATGAATGTCAGTGCAACAAGCTTTCTAACAAGGGAGCTTGTAGAAATCTGCCTCTGGATCCCACTACAGAGGAATCAGGAAAAACAATGAATGCAATTCACGAGTGGCATTAAATACAATGAAGTACATCCATACAATTCCTGGGAAAAAAAGTTACCTGTACAATGATTCATAAACTAAAGGAACAGAAATCAAGTAATGCGGCTGGTAACGCCCCAAATCATCCTGGAACAAAAAAATACAACATATCGAAAAATGAGGTAACTCTGTTCTTTTTTGACATATCATAATAGATGAAAAATATGATTAAAGTAATAATACCTTCAAGTTTCTCACAGTTGTATATACTTGGTCAACACCGCATGAGAAAATGAAATACTCACAAGCTCTTTCATATGCATGCCAAGGAGGCAGCATACTTAGAAATCTATCCCCAACTTCAGCAGGTACAATGTCCGAATAAAATTTAATCTAGAAATTCATTTAGACATGATATGCAGTATCAGTGCTATGTTAAAAGACAAGAATCAAGCTCCGATTATTCTTTCCACAGTTAACAGTGCTTAAACAGTTCATAAGTCATGTCCCTATAATAGTGTGTGTGTGTGTGTGTGTGTGTATTTTATTAAAATCATCATGGCTTATTGAAATAACCATTACCTAAGTTGTCACAGTAAACTTTATGAAAGATTGCAAACCTGATGCAAAAGATTTTGATGGGTTAGCATAACACCTTTTGGATTTCCAGTAGTACCACTTGTGTATACAAGAGTAGCAATGTCATCAGATTTTATTGCTTCAAACACATAGTGCTTCCCTGCAATCACATTGTAGATGAGTTGCAGAGTACCCGATTACTGCTGTTTTTGATGATTAAGATAATGAGCAATATGTAATCTCCTTTACAAAATAAATGAATAAATAAAGAAAAGAATTTTTAAAAAGAACAAGAATAATATCGGCATATCTCAATTGGGACACAGTTCCATTTTTGGCTTCTACGTGGTCATTCTTATCTCAGATTTACATTTAAGGTCCGGAAATCTTACCACATATTAAGCCCACCCGTTTTCTTTTGGATTTTGTTATGGAGACATCCTCCCACTAGTAGTAATTCTTACACACACTCACACATGATTAACAAAAGGCACCAGTTCTTAAATATACACATAAGCTGAACTTGTAGAGAAGATCCAGGTGACATACTAGCATCATGGGATTCAAACAACCTGCGGCTCTCTCGTCCCAAATGCATGATTTCCGTGAATGTAAAAATTGGCACTTCCTTGCTTCCTTCATTGAGCAGGCATGATTTTTGTCCCCACAGCAGAATAACAAATCTCATTGAAGCCTTCAAATCAAACGCTTTTGCAATCCGATTAAACATTTCTGGATTATCCACAGCTAGTGCAACACTAAATAACAATTGCAGAAGTCAGCAACTATTCTATTGAATCATCAATATCGATCATGCACTTAAAAATATGTAAGAAAAATGGCTCTTGAAACACAACATCTTAGTCAAAGAACGTGTTTTGGTAACATTCATGTGTATTTAACAAACTCAAAGCCTCTAATGCAATTGAGAGACACTTATTATTATTACTATTTTAGGTAGACTTCAATTATTGAAGTTAAATCTTTCAACACAGGTGATAAGTCATTCCTCTAAACTATACCACCCTGGTAAAGGCAGCCCCGAATCCAAAGTCCTTGTAGATATGACATTTTACTATGTAAACCAATTTACAATTTCCAGTGATATTATTTTCTTTCATAGACTTTAATGTTATTTCTAAGAGAACATTTTTATAAGCAAATGGTGGTTGATATTTTTTAAAAGAAAAGCTAAATTAATATAAATGCGTACAAAAGATGTTGAGCTTAACACGATCAAGCTAATGAAGATTTTGTTACAAAAATCTAAAGTGCGCCCTTTGGCCTTTTTTATGTAAAAGTGGACAAGAGAAACAAGGTGGGATGGTGGAATATAACTACAAATATATGAAAACAAGGGGACAGAAATGTTTTGAGTTTCAACCTATGATGGGTGAAAAATATCAAACATTAATCATTTCTACAGCCCATAAAAGAGTATAAGTAAACATATATGCATTTCTCATCAGTTCTCTAAACTTTACCACGACGAAGGTGATCGATCTCAAACTTTTAGTTGTAAATGCTTATAATTATCTAATACTGTACAGAAAACGGACAATTGATATTTCTCAACAAAATCTGAAAGGCATGGTGAAAGTAATAATCGAAGTGAAAAATAATATTTCAAATGCAAGGGTAGGAATTGTGCAAGCGCCGAGTATACACTAGATACAAGCTGTTTGAATGGTATTTTTTAAACCTTTCAGAGTGGTTGTATATTTGCAGCAGTTCTTCAATTGATGACCTTGAACCCCTAACAACATTGATTACTCCGCTTGCCATCATACCTAGACTAAAAACATAGCATGGACATGATTAAAAAAAACACTATTGTAGATAATTATTACAAGCACACACTAGAGTTATTTGAAATAATTGACACCACAGTATAGGGTAGAACTATTGCTATTCACAACTGTATTCACGTTTCCCATCAGCTTTGGTTCTCTGGATAAAAAAAGCTCAAACAAAGCAAAGTAATTGAGCATGTACACCCCTCACAGGCATGCAATTATTGTGAGTACATTATACGGATACAGTAATATGCTCTGCATAGATAGATCTGGATATGAGATAAACACAAAAAATGTAAAATGTTCGCCTTTGCAGTGTAGATAAAAAGAAGTCTAACTGCAAAAAAAAAATTGTTCAGTTTACTTGTCAGTTTTAAGTTTTGAAACTTAAAAAACAAAAACCAATATCAGATTTTTGTGGTTTCTAGTTTGTGAAAGTTGGAACCATGTGTGCACATACAAATTCTGCAGCTAGCAATTTCCCATACGCAATACACCGAGAAGGCGAGAACGGATAAACTATAAACCCTGATTTTTTAGGCAAAGTCATAAATAATACATAAAGCTAGGCACACCTTGATCTGCCACAAGCCAGCGACAAGAATTATCAGCAAAAAGCGCAATCTTCTGATCGGGACTTACTCCAATAACTCTCAAGCCCTCAGCAAAGTCCAATATTGCATCCTCCAACTAAATATTGGATAAGAAAGATACAGTAAATTACATAGCATACAACTGAATGACATTTCAAATGGTAAGTTTCCAATACATTGGCCGTCTACCTCAAGCTCGTAAAAATCTAAATAATTTGAAAATGGTTTGCAGTCCTTCAATAAATCTTGTAATTCACATGGTAAAATTAGTTGGAAAAAAACCTGTTTGTAGGTCATAGTTGAAGGAGGATCATGATATGGATCAATGAGAGCAATTTTATCACCAAACTTGTCTGCAGAAGTTCTCCAAATGTCAGGAACTGTTTTCCAATCATCTGAGACCAAGCCATCATTACCAGAAAGCAATGAACTTTCTAATAAAGGGGAGAACCTTCTTATCTGTAATAGATTACACATAGATGAGTGTACAGTGATGTATTTATATTTTATACATGAACAGAAAAGATGCCACATCAGCATGAGTTAGTTAGAATCTAACAGATTCTTACATGGTCAAACTAAACAACCACTTATGAGTTAGTTAAACAGTATCCTACTCTATTAATTTTTTTTTTGGTAAAGTTTGATCAAAATTGTTTCATCAAAAAATCGAACTCTGGTTCTCCAAAAGGATTATCATTTTGATGGAACTCGTTAACCAGTTGAACTCGTCAACTAAACTAAACTTGGATGATAAAGTATTTTTTTCCCTAAAATATTGAAGCATGAATGTTTTTGGAAGTGAAAATAGTTAGTTACCTTGGATTGAGATTGGCAAAAGATACGAAAGGAAGGAGTTGGAGAAAGGTTGATGGAAGTGGTGAAGTTGTGGCGAGGAAAGAAGAGAGGAAGAGAATAGGAGAAGAAGTTGTTGCATTTGGAAGTGAAGGGAATCGTTGACATTTGACTTTGTAGAACAAATGAGTCGATGAACGAATCACCATTTTTGTTTTTGTAATTGAAATTTATGGTGGTTGGATTTCAACAATGCGGTTAAACAAATAAGTTTATAAATTAAATTTCAACCAACTCTTGTTGTAGGTTGTAGTAAGTTCGATGAATTAACTAGATTTAGGTAATTGATTTTGTTATTCTCTATAAGACTTTATGAAATTCTTATGTCATACAAACTAAGTTGAGATTACAATTAGCTAACTCAACAACAATTTTTTTTATTAATGTTTCAACAAATTTGTTGCCTTCGCATTGGATGTGTTTAAAATATTGTAAGTTGGTGAAATTATGGATACAACAGACACTGGTAAAATACTCATGACTTCCTGTATTAACGTTGATATATAAAAAATAATGGGCATTGCTACTTTGCTGTAAAAGGAAGATTGTCAAAATTGGTGTAAACATCTCAAACAAAAAACGCAAAAATGATACTTCATTTCTCAAAAAAATATGCATATCGATAAAATGCATGTTAAATTTGAATATCTGTAAAGCAGTGGTATGGGAGGAAGGTTGTAAGGTCACGTACTTCCATCTGCAAAAATCAAAATATATGATTCTTTTGTTGTTTGTGTAATTTACCACGGTTTAGGATTTTTTTTGAGAGAAACACAGTTAAGGGTTTGCTATATATAGCCGAGTTTGCATGAAAATTAGGGTAGCCGAGTTTGCATGGAAATTAGGGTATTATGTTTGTAAACGTATTAAATAAGTGTACAATAACTTGCAAAAAAAAAAAAGTCTACAGAAACAATAGATATATACAAAATAGGATAGA
>Ga0228711_1001633_pt1 | contig 33412 bp, 12 predicted proteins | sample MedpolnodulmetaG_2_FD_177996 | JGI IMG/M metagenome (GOLD analysis project Ga0228711, IMG submission 177996) | Root nodule microbial communities from Medicago polymorpha collected in Santa Monica, California, United States - brown nodules | ecosystem: Host-associated > Plants > Roots > Nodule... | reverse complement strand
AAAATAAAATAAAGAAAACAAAACAAAAAGTGAAGAGGCATTTATTTATTTATCGACAAAAATAAACTATATTTAATCGAATTGATGAAGACAACAATACAATACACTACCAAAAAAAAAAAGACATCAATACAATATGGAAGTCACTAAGTGCAAACAAACTCATGGTATCTATGTTAATAGTATAAAATGGTAGAGTATCTATTTATATAAATATAACTATATTTAAATTTCTGAAATACTTTTGCCTCTGGATTTGCAACATTGACGACCCAAAAATCGTTTATCAGATATGTATTTGCTCAAAGTTGATCTTCCAACTTCAATCAAATAAGCACTTATTTAACTAAAATATAAGGAGAAATAATGAGAAGTGAGAGATTCAAGGTTTCAAAATGGCATTCATTTATTTGCGTGTGAAATTTTAATTATTGTTTTCATTTCTCCTATCTAAAAAAAGAGAGAAAATCGAGAATCAATTTTATTTATTTTTTGATAATTTGGTGGTTAAAAATTCAGTTTCAAACTTTTCTTGACAATAAGTGTGTGTTTTGTTCTCTGGTGAGAAAAAATATTTAAGTGAATTGATGTTTTAAATATTTTTTTTGAAGAATCAAAAATGAAATATATTAACACTGACAATGGATCCTCTTAAGCATAAGGTGTACTAAAGAGGCAACCCAAAAAAGAACAAATAGTCAATGTATAATTACAAAGGAGAGGTCAGTCGATACCCAACACACAATAACGGGTTCGACCACCAGTTATGATTGCCATAAACAAAATTGACACTGTGAGCTTTAAGCCACTAGAGAGAATGATATTTAACTTTTTCTAAAAGATCTATCATGGTGGTTTTAGTATTCTTAAAAACCTTGTTGTTACGTTCATTCCAAACTATCCACACACCCAGAAACCACAAAAGTTGCATAAAAGAACGTCGTTTTCGTGACATTCCAATGGAGTTAGTAAACTGAAAGAAATGATCATGTAATGTAAACGGATCAACTCCAGAAATGCCCAAACAATTCCTTATATGCTGCCATATAGAACCAAAGTATGCACAATGAAGAAACAAGTGAGTTGCCGATTCGTCAAACCCACAACCCGCCACACACGTAACATCCGCTTGCTGAAGCATACGACGCTTGAAAAGATTAAATTTCGTGGGCATCCTGTCTTGAAGCAATCGCCACGCGAGGATAGAAACCTTCAGGGGTACCTGCTTATGCCAAACAAGCTCTCCCGCTGCATCAATCATAGGAGCTGACTGATAAGTTAGAAGCTGATAGGCTCCGCGCACTGTATAGCCTCCCACAGTATCAGGGAGCCACTGCCACCTGTCAGAAACATCAGTTTGCACAACAAAATTGTTAAGTAAAAGGCAACAGTCGCCTAACAACTCCTCCTCCCGCAACCACAACCGTCTCCTCCATCTCCATGCATCTCCCCCTACCTCCCAACCACGCATGAACATATCAGCCACTGTAATGTGCTTATTCAAAGCTAAGCCAAATAAACGGTCAAAATGCCTGCACAACGGGACATCTCCTAACCATCTATCCTGTCAAAAAAGAGTATCTGAACCATCCCCTACCCTCCTCACCACCCTATCAGCGAACCAACCCCCTCCATCAACTCCAATATCATCCCTAATCTTCGCTATCTCCCTCCACCAAATAGAAACACTCTGGCCCCCTACCTCCAGCCTTCCATCCTCCTCACCATATGTCGCCACCAAAATTCTACACCATAACCCACCTCTATCAACCAACATTCTCCAACACCACTTACCTAGCAAAGCTAAATTAAATTCTCTCAACTGTCTCACCCTCCAAGCCCTGTACTCCTTTCGAGAACATACAAAGCTCCAAGCGATCCAGGAAATTTTCCTGTTATTCTCACTCCCACCCCAAAAAAATATTTAAAAATAGATTCAATGGACGAGATTATACCTGATGGAGCTTTGAAAAAGGAAAGAACATAGACAAGTAGAGATGTCAGGATAGATTTGATTAAACCAAACGGCCACCAAAGAGAGAAAACGACTTTGCCAACCCATCAGTCTAGATTTAATTGTATTCAATACGGGGTCCCAAAATGCTAGCTTTCTAGGATCACCACCAATCGACAGGCCAAGATAAAGGAAAGGGACCTTACCAACCTTACAATGAAGAATCGATATTCAACCAAGAATCTGCTATATTAATTCCCACCAATAAACTTTTTATGGAAATTCACTTTCAAACCTGACATCATTACAAACAAAGACAAAATCGTCCGTAAAGCTCTTACGTTGACCCAACTCTTAGCACCTAGTAACAACGTATCATCAGCAAACTGGAGGTGGGAAACGATAGTGTCATTTACGTGACCCACCCCGTAACCAGTAAAGAACTTGTTCTCAACCATCGATTTCATCGTGACATTCAAGCCCTCTACCGCCAATAAGAAAAGAAAAGGTGACAAAGGATCCCCTTGACGCAGTCCCCTTTTGAAATAAAACTCTTCTGTAGGGCTTCCATTGACTAAAATTGAAGCCGTTGCTGTTGACACACACTTTTTAATCCATTTTCTCCACAAAACTGGGAACGCCATTTTTCTCATTACTTCATCCAAATAACCCCAATCTACGGAGTCGTACGCTTTCTCCAAATCAACTTTAAAAAGCATCAACTCCTTCTTTGATTTCCGAGCCTCATCCACCAACTCATTGGCAATGAGAATTCCATCAAGAATCTGTCTGTCTTTCACAAATGTTGTCTGAGTCTTAGATATTAAACTCCCCATGAGCATTCGTAGACGGTTTGCTAACACTTTCGATAATATTTTATACAGACAACCGACGAGGGATATAGGCCTGAAATCATGTAAACTCTAGGGGTTGTCCACCTTAGGAATGAGAGCAATAAAAGTAGAATTTATACCTCGCGTTAACTTGCCGTTCCTGTGGAAATCAGTGATAAAGCGCATGATATCCCCTTGAACAACTTCCCAAAACTTTTTTATAAAACCAAAATGAACCGCATCCAGTCCGGGACTTTTAAAGTTATCACAATCCCAAACTGCAGTCTTAACCTCATCTACGGTAAACGGCTTGATTAAGCCATTACCTTCAACATAAGATAAATTTTTAAAAACCAAATTCTCAACCCCGGCCTACTTATATTGGAACTCGCAAAATGATTTCTGAAGTGAGAGAAGACTGCCTGATGGATAGGGTGAACTCCTTCAACAAGAGAACCATTCACCATGAGCGATACAATAGCATTGCGTCTCCTTCGACTAGATAAATTTGAGTGTTTTAAAATTAATTTTGACTAAAAGTGAATTAGATTTTAAATTTGAGTGTAAAAATCAATTCTATAATTAAAAGTTATAAATCTTATCTTCAAGTGGTTTCAGTTCTTGAACCAAAATCAACTCAAGTCAAAAACAACCAAAGTGTAAGAATTAATGTATATAGCTAGAATCGACTTTGCCCCTATAAAGATGGAACTAAGCATACATTAAAAAAAAATGAAACATTTTGATCTAATCTTTAAGGGTGTGTTTGTTATCGCGGTGATTGATCAGAATTTTGGTATGCTTAGTTCCATTTTAAGATGTCAAGTATGTTTGTTATGCATGCAACATGTGTCCACTTTGTTATAATTTTAAATTTAAAAACTGCAATTATTTTAAGGGTAGTAGGAAATTAAAAGTGGAAACCTTTTTATAAAATACAAAGTTTAAATTTTTAAAAAGTTTTTTTTTTAACAAGCAAAAATTAATTATATTAACACTGCTAAAACAATCTTCTCAGCACAAGGTGTACCAAAAAGACTGTTTAAAAAACCAGCAGTTCACACAAAATACAACAAATAGTCTAGCCAATGCCTAAACACGACAATGGACTCGACCACCATAATCGTTCACCAAAAACAAAGACAACCTTATTGGATTTCAACCACCACAAAGAATACTATTTTACTTTGTCTAGTAGCTGAACTATTGAGCATTCCTTCTGTTTAAATAATCTATTATTTCTTTCAGTCCATAAGACCCAAACAGTAAGGAGTCAAACAAGCTGAAGAAAAGACCTACGCGATTTCAAACCACCTGTGCAATAAGTAAACTGAGTAAAGTGATCTGAAATAATATAATGGTCCACACCATCAAAACCAATCCACGACCGCAATAAAGGCCACATATCGACCCAAACCAACCGCACGCTAGAAACAAATGGCGTGCATCCTCCACAAGACCGCACCCAGACACACGCATGCAAGCATCCGAATCAATCACACCACGGGCCTCCAAATTAGATTTAGTAGAAAAGCGATCACGAAGCAGCCGCCAAGCAAAAATGGACACCTTAAGCAGAACATGTTTGTGCCAAATCAAGTCAACATCCTATCTATCATGTTGGGTATCATGTGCGGTGAGCATGGCATACACATACACATTTTCAAAAGAATAATACTATATTTGATTTTTTAACTTGTATCTTTAAAACATTAGTTAACGTTTTTATTTTACCAAACATCACTCTTCATCTATTCAATCTTTTAGAATTTTCCGCACTTAAGAGGGACCGATCTATAATATATATAGACATGACACAAACATAAATATACGTGACATTACTTTTAATATGTACATATATATGAATGAAACAACACTCTATGAGATTCTTCAATGGAAGGAGGAAGAAGGAAGATTTATATAAGAAAGGGACTAGGGCTTTAAAATTAGTTTTCAAGACCAAGATGTATGTTTCTAACTATTGAGAGAGATCACATTGTAGTATTGTACCTTAAAATCATTGATATTATAAGCTGTCCAAATTATGACGTGGTGGTGAACACACATGAGACGAGTAAAAGTATATTAGTACACAAAATTAATTCTGGTATAAAAGCTAAGATAGAGACTAAATTGCCGCGGTTTAATTTTATCATGATTAAAATTGAATTATGTTTTGAGCGACCAAACTGAGCCACAATTTTTATTTATGAGATCACAATGTTCACTCAAAAAAAAACAGATAGGGTTAAGTTTATTCAATGACTAAATTTATTCGTGTTTTTTATGGTCTAGTATGAGATTGAACGCGTCAAGTCTTTTGAACTCTATCGTGTTGACACATGAACTATCACTTATGCAATTTTTTAGTTCGATTTACAAATTACTATCAAAGGAAGGAGATGAATTTGTCCAAATTTGGTTAAATAACATGTGAATGTAGTCATAAAAAAAAAAACATGTGAATGCAGTCATATTTGCAATCTAATCCAAACATTGCGATAGAGTTTCTTCGAAGATTTGTTAGGGTAATAGGGCAGCTACATTAATGTAATCTCTAAAAATCAGGTAAAGGAGAAATACTTGCCTAGGATCGAACACAACAGGTGGACTTTAGAAACAACAAATAAGAACATGATAGGTCATTATTATTTCTTTAGAAAAACTATTTAATATGAAAAATGGAAACCATCATCGTTCTTGTCCATCATGTTACATATCATGTATTGACTTTCCATTAATTACATAGTAGAAGCCATCTTCTTGTTTCAACAATTTATCTCCAATATGAATATATTGTGTTATTATGTCCAATATGATTCTAAACAATCTGAATATAAACCGTGTTATTTAACCCCCTCGTGGACGGTGATTTCGATTCTGCAACTTGCATTATTTTACAGGACATTCAATTTTATGCGTGGCTGAACCACAATTCTATAGCGGTGGTTGCTCGATATTCATTGGGCGAAATCACGGAGACTCCGACGTAATGACCATGGTGGTCGTGTTCTTCTGAGAGAGAAGGAAAAATTTCAATGAAAAATAAGGAAGACAACCTGACTTGTTTTTCAAATTTTAATTAGTTTTTATTTATTGTTTTTCAAATTTTAATTACTTTTTATTTATTTAATGTGTTGTAATCATTTTATTGGGTGTGTGCAAAAATGAGGTGTTAGGTGCGCTTCCATGTAAATATTTCTCAGACTAGTGGAAGGAATTAGTCTTTAACAATTCGTGGATTTAACATTTACATATCGGCTGGAAAAATTGTTCACATGTCCAAGTGTATCTTGAATCAGATTTATAGGAAACAAAAGACCAACGAATAATGATCATTATTTTATACCAAGTTTCAAAACCCCTACTATTACTAGCATAAGAGATATCCAAGTTTTGTCGAGTGCACAAACAAACCAACCATCAATCATTAATCTCGAGTGCATTACCAGATTAAGGAAGGGAGAATTTTGGGTTAGAAGGAATAATATGACCCACTTGGCCACTTTGGTACAGGAAATAAACAATTTTAGAGATTAAATAATCATTAGTACCATCATAGTCCATACCTAATACTTCGATTTTCTGTTTCAGATTAGATTTGCAATTTATAATATCTCCGCATGCCATACGTAATCTTTGTCCTATACTCTAAAAAAAAAAGTAATCATAGAGAGTGTTACGAATGGGTAATTAATAAAGGGAAATTACCCTTAAAGAAAAAAGGAAATTAAGATTTCTTAAAATTCAAATTCTTTATTTTAATTCACTTTATTTACGAAATTTGTTGTTTGGATCAACTAATTTTTAACTCGAATGCATTTTTTCCTTCATCTGCCTTAGCATCATAGAATGAATATAGAACTCACTAGAAACACATATGAAGAGTAAATGTATAGACCAGCACACAATAAATCAATTTTTGTATAAAAGTTAAGAATGAGAATAAAAACTTTCTCGGTTTATTTTTTTCGTGACTAAAAATTGAGTATCTTTTAGTAACCAAACTAAGGCTCAATTTTTCTCATAAATCACAATATGTATTCACTCGAAAAGAAAAGATAGATAAAGTTTATTCAAGCTTATGGGAGATACGGCTATGTTTATTGTTGTTTTTTATTATGGTCTAGTAGTATGAGATTGAATGCCTCGAGTCTATTCAAATGAGATAAATTCATCTGAATTTGGTTAAATAATTCGTGAATAGGTATATTTGCATTTTGCAATCTAATCAAAATTGTAGGATATATGTTGTGTGCAAGTGTGAGTTATATGTCCCACATCGGATAGAAAAGTAAAAGTTGAATACCTTATAAGTAAGATGACCCATAAACCCATTGCCTTAAGGTTTTGGGTAAAAATGTGGTGTCCCTCATTTATGTGGTTGTTCTAGCCTCTATGTGAATGGTCCCCCTAACTCTCCTCAATGACCCAACAAGTTTGTTCTCAGATTGATTAGGGTGGCTTTCTTGTTTCCTAATATATAAATTTCAGGACAAATTTAAAACTCATTTAATTTTATTGATCAAAATGTGTGTGTCTGTCATAACTTTACCCCTTGAAACATAATTTTTTTTTTTTAATTTGAAAGAGAGCAATTGTGAAATTTACGCTCATTGAGTGCTAAAAAATGGGAAATCGCATCCATATACACCAAATGTCTTGCAATTTTTTACCATGTGAATTATACCTACAAGACATAGAAATTAACAATTTAATGACCATAAACATTGCTAAGTAATCGTTTCTCCCTACATTTGTTTTAGAAAAATGCTAAATCTAGCGGAAAAAAACTTCACGAAAATATAACGAATAACACACTTTATATAAGTTGACCATGTAAATGATCACTCTTTCTCTCTCGTTTTTTTAGTGCATCAACAAAATTGACATTTGACTAGTGGTGTGGTTTAGCTTTAGCATACGTTGAATTGAAAGTATGTGAGCTTTCGTGATGTTGCCGTGAATTTTCTCTCACGAGATATAGCACATCTCTTTGTTTTATGTAAAACGTGTTTTTTACCTATTTTTGTTTTGTTGGAACTTCAACATCTAACTCAACCAACGAGTAACGAGGTTTACCCTTTACTGGAGTTGTGCTGTTGACTTGTTGACATTCTCAATAAACAAACAGTTAAATCGTAGATTAAACAACCAATAATGATAATTATTGTATACCAAGTTTTGATACCCACTAGCATAAGAAATACCCAAGTTTTGTCGAGTGCCCAAACCAACCATGAATCACCAATATTCCTCAAATCATTAATCTCGAGTACATTACCAGATTAAGGAAGAGAGTTTTTGTTTTTATACAAGAATTTGGGGAGAAAGAATAATATGATTCACTTTGGTACAAGAAATAAACAAGAGTAGAGATTAAATAATCATTCATGCACATAGTCCATTCGTTATCATAGCAGTTAGTTACAAATAATAGGTATAAATCCCTTAAAAAAATTATAAATAGAAAACAAGTGAGTTAGGTCCGATCATATGGGTGGATTATAGGATGAGAGTCAAATTAAGTCACTCACTCACTGGTGGACTACGAGAAAAACACCGCTAGATGAAATAGATGGTTCAAATTTATTTAAATTAAAAATGAGAACATATACAATTACTCACATTCAATTCTATCATGTAACAATTTCAGTGTATGTTACAATTGGTGTTTCAATTCTTCTTCTATAATCAGATACCGTTCTTTCCCTCAAATCATATTAGACTCAAACCATCAACTCTGAAAAGTCAAGTTATGAATCCTAAAATTAAATAATTTCTTCTTCTTTTTCAACAAACGGCAATTCTCCCATTTAGTCCAAATCAGAATGTACAGTAAAAATAAAAAATCATCAAATTAAAAGCATTTGCAACCACCCCCAACATTCCGTGAATGGTTTAATTTTATGGACACGTTGTTTCACTCATTTCACTTCATGTCGCAATTGTTATAAGAATTTCTGGCCGAAAGGAATAAGGCTTGTGTCGAAAAGATATCCTTGCATATCAGTTCCATTTTTCCTTCTAGTTTTGAAGAAGAAGAAGAAATGTTTTAATTTGAGTTCATAATTTGATTTGGCTTAATTGCACTTTTCCCCCTTATCTTTTGTCAATTGTGCGATTTTGCACCCCCTCTTTTTTTTTGAACGATTTTACATCCTATCGTTTTTGTTCAAAATCATCATTAAAAGAGGGGAAAGGAGGCAAAAGATGAGGTGTAAAATCGCTCAAAAAAAATAAGAGGGGGTGCAAAATCGCACAATTGGCAAAAAGATAGGGGGCAAAAGTGCAATTATACACAAGAAGGTTCATTTAACCAGAAAGGGGACAAAAGATGGGGTGCAAAATCACAGAATTAACAAAAGTTAGGGGAAAAAGGTGCAATTAAGCCATTTGATTTTAAGATTTTCTTGTTTACAACAAATGAATTGTAGCATAGGTGGAAACCAATAAAATTGAATGTGGGTAATTGTACATGTTCTTATTTTTAATTGAATAAATATGAATCATCTATTTCATCTAACGGTTTTTTTCTCGTAGTCCATCAGTAAGGGACCTAATTGGACCCTCACCCTAGAATCCACCGACCAAATGGGTTAAACTCTAGAAAAAAATAAATAAAAGTTAAACTCTTCAACACATGAATTCCTACTTAGATTATTTAGAATATATTATTTATTGAAATTAGTATCTTTAATTTAATTCTTTTTAACCAATCATATTTTTTGTGTTAATTCTTTGGTTTTTAAAAGAAAAGACCTGATAATTTAAAATTCGACGGTAACTTAGAATTGTTTCACAACAATTCGTCTTGAAGATTATTAACCAACTAAGCCATATCACTTTATTGTCACGAATCCATTCGATGTAGCCAGAAAAAAAGTATAGTATTTATTTTTTTGGTGGAAGGTTATTATATTCTACTTGTCTATATGTTGTTTGGTTTTGTACGATTCAATTTTGAAAAATAATGCTGACCAGATTTGACAAAAGATTTAAAAATATCTAATAATATTTAGATTTGTGCGGTTTTTTGGATCACTTTGCAATTTTTATTTCAACGGCATTGTTTTGAACATCCCAGATAAAAACTAAACATTATTTACACATAAAAATAATTAAATTGTTAGCCGAAAAAGATTAAAAAAAACTTGAATTAAGATTTTAGTCAGATTTTAGATAGTCTAATGAATTATAGTTGAATTAAATAACAATTGAATATGACAGAAGAATTTTTTTCTCAAGTTCACTAAGATTCACGAAGGTCGAACGAATGTTTTTTTTTGTTTTGAAGGAAGGTCGAATGAGTGTTAGAATCAGTCAAAGACACACCATAATAATTACTTGCATTTATTCATTGAAAAATGATATTTAAGCAATCATTTTGTAACAATTTTTGTGACAAATCTCTCTCTCCCTCCCTCCCTCCCTCCCTCCCTGACTTTGTGTTACCTATATTTCTTTATACTGCCCCCGGTCACATATTTAAGTAAAAAACAACTTTTTAGATACATTCAATAATTAATGTATCTAGTCACATTTATGGGTCAGATACATTAATTATTCAATGTATCTAAAAAGTTGTTTTTTCTTATAAATATGACCGTATAGAGTATATTTTAGTTGCTCCATATGTTATCCCAAAAATAACATTCCTCTTTATCACTAATGCATCCCAAACAGAATTACATTCAGTGGAATGAATCCATAAAAAACCAAGTAAAAAATATTTAGTAAACTTATTTACCTTTATTTTGATTAAAAAAGAAAAAGCAATTAGGAAAAAGAAATTGAATGTGAATGAAAGCAGTCGTGCGAATAGCAATAGTTACCTTCATTCTGGTTACCTTTCTCGTTAGCTTAATATTATTCGTACAAAGTGTCCTCGTGAGCTTAACTCAGTTGGTAAGGACAATGCATAATATGCGAGGGTCACCACCAAAAAAATATTCGTACAAAGAGCATTTCTCGAGTTAAATAAAGATGAAAAAACAAAAACATTAACATGCAAATAATATTTGATTTTCTGTATGACATTAGAATTGGAATTTATGTTTTTGCAGTCCATACCAATCTAGAACGTTTTTGTTCAATATATGTATGAGAAGTCACCGCCATTATCTTCATATCGAATCATTTGGGTGGTAATAAAATGATAACACTGTCATACTACACTTGTCCCCATTACCATGTAAATAGATTATGCCAATCAATTCTATATTTGTTCCACTACTAGCAAACTTTTTCAGACAAGCTGAACGGATGCACATGCAAATAAATACACACAAACTGTTCCACTAAAGCCTACATGAGAAAAAACCAAGAAACAAGAATAAAGGATAAACACATGAAGCCGTGAAATTACAAGAGACCGGCTATCTAATTTATATATTACAACTGCATGGTTTCTGAATGATGAATTCAGCAAGGCTTGATTTCAAAACCTATGCTCAGAAGCGTTCGAGCCGACTCTATTGCTTTCTCACCCCCAAGGTCCTTTGCTTCCCCAGTTAGTTCTCCTTCTGTGTCCACTGACCATTGAGTAGAAATTTTCTGATTTTGCAGCGAGTCCGGTTTACTCAACTGCAAATTATTCATGGAGGCAGGTGCTGCATCAGCCATAAGAGGAGCACTTGATGGGCACTGCAAATTATTCATGGAGGCAGGTGCTGCAGCAGCCACAAGAGGAGCACTTGGTGGGCCGTGTCGTTTCTTTGGCACAGGAGTGTCATGATCATGTACACCCTTGTAAGTTATGATGACAGCATCTGAGTTGTCTACGGCAGTCTCAACGTGCTTTCGAACAGGACATCCAGCAGAAGTGCATCTGTAGTAGTTTCTGATAAGAAAAGGAAAAAATTTCAATAAAAAATTGAGGAAAACTTAAAAAGAAAACCAACAATCTGTAAAAAGAAAAAAGTGAGCTTTAATCTCATTCATATAAACAGGAAGAAGAAAAAGCCGAAAAATTAGTTTGGCAAATAATTTTGTTCGGATACATTTTCTTGAAGATACAGTTCTGTTTCCATGGATACATAATGCTACCATGATGGATAGATACATTTTGTAGAACAGGGGATGGAAACAGACATGTTTCGGTGGTCAGTGACAGATCTTGAGGTACAGATGGAAGTCACGGCTCCCCCAAGTTTTTTATTCTATCATATCCATGTAGCACACTAGCACTGACGCCTCGAATTAAGGATGCGGATGTGTCCGATGTTCAGCATGTGCGAATGTCCAACATCAACACATCATATGGTTACATTCATAGAACTTTACAGTAGTCTAGTTGCTAAGCTAGTTTTGCAAGGAGGACGGGGACTTGGAGTCGACTCCTTTTAAGCGCATTTTTGCATTTCCAGTGTATTTTCTTGAGGAAAAATGGTAGCCCAAGATTCGAACCCCGTAATTCAAAGTAAGAAACAAGTGGATTAAAACACTATACCACGAGACAAGTTACACATTATTTGTGTGACATATTTACATGTATATTCCATAACAAATTGACCCCCCTCTACTGGTCTCAGTTTAACACAATATTTGCCAACTTACCTAAGCCTCTTGTTTCACAATTTAACCAATAGGCTATAGTAATTTATCTAAAACTTTTCATTAATTAACACCAAGATACAAATTACACATTATTTGTCCAATACATTTACATTTATATATTCCTTAACATTTATATATTATCATCCATGCTCCGCCACTGACTGGTCTAAGTTTAACATAAAATTTACCAACTTACCTTAGCCTCTTGTTTCATAAGCTGGCCTATAGGCTATAGTAATTTGTCTAAACCTTTCATGTATTAATTTAACACTCATGGCCATTCATGTATTAATTTGTCCATATTTGTTTTAGCTTAACTTTAAAAAAAAACAGCTTTCTAGCTAAAAGCTCTCTTAGCAACATTTCTATTTTAACACTCATGACCATTCATGTATTGATTTGTCCATATTTGTTTTAGCTTAACTTTAAAAAAAACAGCTTTCTAGCTAAAAGCTCTCTTAGCAACATTTCTATTTTAGACACATTCTAAGCATAAAATAAGCCAAATATAAACATGCACAAAATACAAGTGCCTTCAAAACTAAAAAGTTGCAAGCTTCATTTATCTGGTTATAAATTTCATAAAATTCAAAAGATATTTGATGCTTTATCAAATAAATTAAACTTAAGGCATGAAATATTTGTGACATAAAAATAAATGTCAACTATAAAATAACAACATAAGTCAAATTTATCTAGAATTATTAAGAAGATTAACTGTGACAAAAATTACTCTTAATGTAAGTGAATCTCCATCCATTTAAATTTATGAACAATATTTTAAAAAGTCGCTCAAGTAGAAAAGAAGAAAAAAAGGCACTAGCTTGAATAAGATCTTGACCTTCTTGTCATTTTTCAAACTGCTTACAAGAAATAAATGCAGCTTGCAACTTTTTAAATATTTTTTATTTATTTTAAAAAATTACTCTTTATATTTTTTATTTATTTTAAAAAATTAAACACTGTTTATACCTAAACTCAACTTTCATAATATTCAACTAAAGATACTGATTCATCAATGCAACAATGCGATTCATATCAAGAACAAAATAAATAATAACAAAAGGAAACAGAAATTATGCATACTTGGCTTGTGGATAAAGACCTTTACCTGGGATGTGGGTTACCCTTCACCATTTTCTGTCCATACTTGCGCCATCGGTATCCATCACCAGATATCCCCACATCTCCTGCTGCATGTACAACAAACTTGGGTTTCTTTTCAGGTTTTACAGGAGAATCTGAGTGAACCAAGTCGCCTTTATCCTTTCTGGTTATCAAATTAAATGAGAGAACATAAATCATTATATCCTGCCACAATTAAAATAAATGGGCTTATTGTTTAAGCTTTGTTGATAAATAATATGATTTCATACGCGGACTTGCCTTCGTTTTGGATCTGGCTCGTCTACACGTTCCTCGTTCAAAACTATTTTACCATTACCATTGATATCAGATGAGTTTTGTGGTTTCTTGTCAGAACTGCAAGGTGTTTCTTCTTGAGCTTTGGAAGATGTGGATGGATCAGAATCTTTCAGAGCATTGACAGGCTTCACTAAAACACTGTTCTCTGCAGTCGGTTCGTTGGAGGGCGCAAACTTACTTTCCCTAATGGAACTAATCTTCCGCGGGGGATCATGACTGTGCTCACTTTTATAAACAGTCTCTATCACATGACCTGAATGATCCCAGCATTCAATCTTCTTAGCACAACAGTTTGATTGAGTACACCTGTAATAGCTTCGAGAACCTGTAGTAGGACTCTTAACTTGCTTCTGTCCATATTTCCGCCAGTTGAATCCATCAGATGATGGTGTCCTTGGAACAGAAACAGAAGACAAGGCTCTACCACCAGAAGTATTTTTTTTGTTTACTTCTGCCACAGGCGTATTACTAACGTTTGGAGGAGACATATTCTGTATTTGTATGGTTGTACTAGGAACGGATGATAAAGATTTTGTAACAGAATTCGGTGATAGTTCAGACGGTGGAGTTAACGACACGGTCACTTGAATTTGATATTCGGCCTGAGTTGAAGGTTCCTGGGCAGCTTCTCTTTTAGCAACTTCCTTTTCATTTTCAGGAGGTCCAACCGTTTCCTGAGCATGAAATGGCCTATTTAGTGCTAAAGAAATCAAATACCATGGGATGTACATAACATGCAACTTTTTTATGCTTAATTTGATTGAAGAAATATTGCCTTGTCTTGGGAATTGTTCATTCAAGAAAAGCAATCAAATATTACTACAAAGCCTAGTTTGTTTGATGAAAACTCAAGAAATGTATATCTCTGGCGATTTAAAACTGTAGATTTTGTACTAATAAATGCGCTACCAGATTATTTCAAAAAAAAAAAAAAAAGACATTTCATTGGTACATCATATGCCAGTGTTAAAATTCAGAATTCAGCTTTTAAGCTACTGGGAAAAAAGAATCCTAAGAATCTTCACGAAGATCATAAATGAGTTACGTAAAACTTGAAGTCTCAATTTTGGATATAGTTTATCATTAAATGCGGCAAGTAATTCAACTTTTATGTGATTTTGGATCACTTTGTAGCCAGAGAGCCTGGTCGTTGCATCTCGTTTACTTGCAAAATTTAAGTAATTCCATTCCTCCTTTTTATGGGATCAGTCAATCTGCATATTGACGTGCAAGTTCATGACTAAGCTGAAGCTTCTAAGTCTTAAAGCAGAAACTAATAATATTTCTCTGCGTTATTCTCAGATCCAGAACAAAAAGGAGAGTAATTAATTTGTTTCAAATTTTTCAGTGAAACACTACACAGTTTCCATTCAAAACCCCTAATCAAACAAAAACTTTTCAAGGTCGAATTCCCCAATTATAACCATGCCCTATAACACCGACTACCGCAAATGATCAAGCAAAGTATAATATAAAATAAAAAAACTAAAATTTAAAAATAAAAATTCTAGATACAAAAAATAGAATGATCGCACGTAAAACTAAAATTTGTTTGAATAATATAACACAGTAATAAAGTAAAATTCGGTACAATAAATTCTCTAACCTTAATTTCGGAGTTGGCAACCGAATTCACCATATTAGGGATTCCCTGCACATCTGTGAAATCAACCAAACAATTCACAATTTTTTTCTAAAAAAAAAAAAAAAAAATTTGCTGAAAAGGGAGAAGCAGAGTGGAAATTGAGGCGTACAGAAACTACCTTGATCCAAAACCGAAGATGGAAAAGCAATTAGGGTTTCATTAGAAGTAGGTAATTCGGTTTTCTGCGACTCGGTGGCTGACGGTGATTCACCGACTGGTTCCTTTATATCTTGAGCTTTTTGTTGTTCTGGGAGAGCTTGAGAGACGCGATGCTCAGCCATGGAAACTTAGACGCAGAAAGAGAACTTTATTTTTTGTTAATCGATTAATGCAAAAAGCTAAACGAGTTTCGTGTTTGTTGAATTGAATTTCCACGGTTTATGTGTGAGAGTGTGGTTGTGTTTGACTAACATTGACTCACTCACTCACTCAGGTCAGGTGTTTCTCGTTCATATGATTCTCTTTTCTCGTTCGTACCAGGTAGGAGTAATACACGTCGTTTGTTTTTCCGTCGACGCCGTTAGTCAATGAATGTTTACCGCTTCTTTTGACTTGTAATACGGTGCCGTTTTCCTCTTTCTCTTTTGCTTTTTCTAACTCTTTTTTTTGTAGCTTTTTCCTTTGTTAACTTCAATTGAATCACTCAAGATTTTATTTTATTTTCATTCCTCACCTTCCCCAGAGTTATACCATGTAGCCTCTATATATGTAGGACACTTGTTCGAAACGTTATTTCTCAACATGCTTATTGCCATATTGAGAATTGTCATATTTCAACTCTCAGTAGCCATTGTGTTGGGGTTTATATGGAGTTGTAACCTCGTTTTGGACTCCATATGATTCACACAAAGCTTTGAAATCAACTAGCTTGAATCAAATAGACTCGCATATCTTGATGCACTTCTCATTCTATTTTTCAACAACTAGCTTGAATCTCTTCAAAACATTTACGGTGCTTCACATTTGGTTTTAATCAAATAGACTCGCATCATTCTATTAACGTTTAATTATATTTTCGGTCCTTATAAATATACAAACTTTTTTGTTTTAGTTTCTCTAATTTTTTTTTCAACTTTTAAAAAGTCCCTATAAAATTTTCAACCATTACTTTAGGTTCTTATTTTTAAGTAAATTTTTGTATTTTTGAATAAGATTGTGCAGAAATGTATAGAATATTGTAAAAATCACTCCAAAAAATATTAGAATTTTTTAACAAAACATGACTTAAATATGAATTTTTTTACCGCCAAAAATATAAAAATTCATGTTTTTGTAAAAAAAATCTAATTTTTTTTGGAGAGATCCTTATAATATTATACAGTTTTCTACAAAATTTTATTTAAAAATATGAATTCTACATGAGTTTATTTTAAATGAGGGACCAAAAGTAATGATTGAAAATTTTACAGAGGCTAAAAGTAGAAGGAAAATTTTAGAGGGACTAAAATGAAAAGTTGGTATATTTATAGGGACCAAAAACATATTTAACCCTTTCTATTAAATTTATCTATAAGAAATATAAAATTTGTATTTGCTATAAATGAGTCCTTGTGTGTTGTGTTCTAGTTGAGAGCAAGAAATCCTTCAAGAGGACGAAAATTTGCACCCCTGAGGTTGAAGATGGTATAACACGACTTGTGCGATTACCTTAAAATATTAAGGAGATATTCAAGAGAAGTTATGGTGAAAACTTGCGGAACTACTCTTCAAGAGGCCAAAAGGCATTACGAGATTTGAAGAGGTAAACATGAAAGCTTGTGGGATTACATATTGTAGTTGGATAAATGGTAAGGATCAAGGTGGTTAATGGTTAAAGTGACGTCACCATTGATTTAGAGTCGAGGGGGAGAATTGTTGTGTGTGACTCAAAATCTTGTTGGAATTTTTTCTTGGCTCCCAAGCAAGCTGAATGCACTGCTTCTTATCAAGAAAACATAAATATAATGTGGTTTTCTTGCTTAGCAAACCATATGGATTACAAGGTTATTTCATGAAGTAAAAGATAAGACGGTTGTTTCACTTGTTTAACTACTTCTTTGACAAGTCTTGTGGTCTATAATGTTATTTCTTGAAGCGCAAAACAAGTTGAGTGATGCCTATCTATATAAGACGTTGATTTTTAGTTCTAACAATAGATGAAAGTGAGGCAAACTAGGGGTTACTAAAAGAGGAAGATCTTTGAAAAATCAAAGGCTAAGGGTTGACTCTTTTTGGTATAGAAGTTAGGGTTAATAAATAATTGTAAACACTTCAGATAGAGAAATTATTGAGTCTCTTGACCACGAGAATGGAAAAGGATGGAAATTAGAGTTTGTTCTTAGAGAACTAGTTGAAGGCTAATTTCCTTTTTTTATTGTCTCAGTATTGAAACTTACTAATGGTTTCATCTCTTTAATGGTTTTGTCAAGTGGCGGAGCCAATTTTTTTTTTACATGGGCTCATATTTTTTAGGATATAGATATGTTGTGTAGCAAAAAATTAAAACTAAAGTTATAGATTAAGCGGTTCATTCGCTTTTATTTCGCTCTCCTAACCACAGTTCGATACTTGCATTTTACAATATTTTTGTGGTCTTTTTTGTTTAAAAAATACAAAAGTACTAGTGAAATGTTAAAAATGAACTTAACTGAAGTTAAGCAGAGGATCGAAATCTTGGAGGTGAGGCGCTTAACCACGATGCTAGACCGTTAACACATGAATTATAGTACAAACGATATTGTGTATAACATAACATTTAACTAAAAATGTCCATATACCAGTTAAAAATAATTTTTTTGAGATTTTGTGGAAGCCATGGCCCTCCCCTACCCCCGTCAAGGCTCCGCCTCTGGTTTTACCATGATGTCAACTAAATGCTTGCATATTTCTTCTTGGCGTTTTATCATGATTCGTCATCAACGTTATCAACTTAAGTATTTGGCATACATGTCTTCACACAACTTTTGGCCATCCTCCAAAAAATGAGTAATTGTTTCAAGTTGTTGCACTTTTGTTTTCAGTTCTAATAGTTAGATTCCACCACAACATTTTTGAGAAACCAACTTCTCATAAGAAAGTTGATTTATGCTCCTAAAGCTCAAAGTGAACAAATCTTGAGTGCCAAAGTCAACACTCTTTAGTTGAATCAACAACTTTCAAACACTGAATCTCTACTAAAATAATATCAATTTGAAATATCCTATTTTTGACAAGAGCTTTCAACATCAACTTCTAACTTGCAACATACATTTGCAACATGTTATCTTTCATCACTATTTGCAATCCCTTTTGAGTTAGTTGACCAAGACTTAGCAAATTGTTTTTCATACCGGGGGCATAGAGAACATTTTCTATCATAGTTGGCTTGCCATTCTTCCTCTTGTTCGCCATATATCATATGCAAACCTCACCTTGCACTTTCTTGATGATCAAATTCAACTAATCACTCTTTGTGACTTGACATGTGGGTTGAACAACTAGTACCTAGAAATCATAGTTCTGATTTTGAACAGTCATTGGTCTTGTCAAATTTATTTGATGATTCTTTGACTTTGGTAGGCCCTCGTACCTTTTTTATCAAAGATTTAAGCTTATATCACTTTTCTTTATATTTTCTTACTCTTGTTCTTTGAATCACCTACTTTATTTATTGCTCACTTGAACTTGCAGTGCTTGATCAATAGATTTCTCCACTTGGCTTCTCTCCTTCAAAAGAAATTGTGATTCTTCAATAGTTGTGGTTGTTGTATCTCTTGTTTCTTCAATTGCACATACAACATAATCAAATTTGGAAGGCAGTGATCTAGAATTTTCTTAAACACATGCTGATATGTGAGATTCATTCCATTTTGAGCGATTGTTGACAATATTGTTTCAATGCTTTTGCGTCTGCACTTCATAATAATTTAAAAAAGATTAAGGATTGAGAAATACTACTAATAACCTGCATTTTTATATTTCTCCTGCTTTTTTTTATATATAAGTTTGGTATCAGAATGAAATTTTTGAAGATTGACTTAGCTTGCTATTTCTTATTGTATTTTGTGGTGACATTAGTGATCATTTAACAAAAATTTGTTTTAATATAATTTAGTATTCAAAAGAAGGATTTGATCCTCTACGGTGAAAACGTAGTAAAGTAAGAAATGTATTGCAATTCAAACAATATTACTTACAAATATGTAGTTTGAATTTTATATTCATCATTTAGTAGTGTATTCATTCGCTTTGAGTAAAGTAACAAGAGTGAATGTCATAACGAATATAGCTCGAGTCAAAAGAAAAAAGAACAAATATATGAACCTATGAGTTCAAAAGTACATTTTAATACTTGTGGTGTTTGAGAGGCACTCATCATTTTGAAGAGAAGTTGTACTAGTTACTAGTTGAGAATCTTGACTCTAGTTACTAGTTGGTGCTTCTTTTTTTTGACAAAATACAAGTCGGTGCTACATTCGCAAAATATTCGTGATATGCTTTTCGCAACATTAAGCATTTCTCTTTTGACAAACTCCTTAGGGTCGTTTATAAAAAAATAGCTTATACCAAACTAACTCATGTCATCGGTCGGAATCTCATACACAACTCAGAGTACTCCCGTTGAGAAGGTAAGACATTTCCCAGTGTACACCCAAAATAACTTATTGGATTATATTATAAAAACTTCAATTTGATACGCATTTATTAAATAAATAAAACTAAAAATTCAATGAAGTTATACTCACACGCCCCTTAACCCTTAGACCCAACTAATCGACCATCCAATGTATACAACTACTCAGAAAATGTCTGCTATGAAAGTTGCAAGTTCACAGCTAGATGCTTAGATCCGCATCCCCTATAAGTTAACCGCATTGATGGCAAGTTATAAGGCAGGCTATTGGTACAATATATCAAATCTTTGAGCGCATATGTGCACAGTACATCACGCACATTATCTAAATTTATTTTTCCATCAATTAGTTGAAAAGAGCAGAGAGAGATAGTTCAATATTAAACTCAACAAAAATATAAAGTTACAGGGGACACTTAAAGAATTCATCTGGCCAAAACCAGAGGGTTCAATAATTAAAGAGACAAGATAAATATGGTCCTTTTCTCACACCAAGTTTTATGAGTTTCAAGCTCTTTTCCACAGTGACAAGTTTATTGAGCACACATTCATACGAAAAATTACTACTTAGGACCGATGTCCTTCAGGGCACATATCTGCTCTTCACCCATCGCAGACATAACAGAAACCACGAGATCTTTTCCATCAGCAAATCCATCTTTAATCTATGAATGTATCCAATAAATCAAATTAAAGAGACGAAATATATATGTGGCATAAATTCATAACTAATTTTATAAAACCTAATACCTGAGTAAGTAGTGAATCATCAGTGGGAAGCTTCAGATCATCCTTGGTACTTCCATTGTCAGTCAACAAACTCACCTAAACAAAACATTCAAGTAGGTAAATAAATGATCCACTGCAATGACAATAGCATAATAATTTGTCCCTATTTCTTGTTGTGCACTTATTTGTCTTCACATTGGAGTCATAATTCTTCATTATTTATCTTTTCAAATCAACAATCTTATATTTATTCAACATGAGAGAAACACAATTTAGAAAATGCACCCCATGTCATCTTATTTTTACTTATGTGCTAATAAAAACTTGAATTGAATGTATAATTACAGGTATGAAGCACGGACACTCCGCGGATTAGGCGTGTCCCGATACGACACCAACACTTATAATTACACTGAAGTATGTAATTTTATTCAAACTATTAGTTGTGTCGGCGTGTCAGTGTCCATGTCGTGTCAGGTGTCTGTATCGGTGCTTCATAGGTTTCCAGTAAAAATCAAAAGAAAAATGTTATAGTCATTCCTTTGGTAGAATTTAATGTGAAATATTTGACTTTCTTCATGTCAGGAAAACATGGTAGAAAACAATTGTTATCTTTGAAAGAAACCTAACATAAAACATAATGTAAAAGTCAAAAGAAAAATATTAGAGTCATTCCTTTGGTAGAATTTACTGCGAAATAATTGACTTTCTTCATGTTAGGAAAACAAGGCAGAAAACAATTGTTATCTTCGAAAGCAACCTTAGTACCTTACATAAAACATAATCTCAGTTTTTAGGACATGGTAGTGCCCTCATCCCTCAACAGACATAAAGATAACAACACCCTCATTTAACCCATCATCTATATAACCTAACTCTCATTTTATATATCCATTTGAAGTTTCAACTTAATTTCCCAACTACTAAAGTTGTCACAAGTAAAAGAAAAAACTTACAAATCCATCTTCAGAGATATCAATCAACTGATAATCAGTACGATTCACATGAGGAACCTGAAAAGAGAACATAAATGATTCAGAAATGCATAAAACAAAAATCTAAAAAACATAAATGAAGAAAGAGCTGACTTACATCACAATTGTGGGATGAAGGAACAATATCTTCAAGTTTTTTCCCATTGAAAATATCAATAGCAACGAAGTGACACTTTGCATGTCCATGCTTTCCTGTTTTTGAAGTAGAAACCTCAACAACCTATCAAGATGTATTGAGAAACAAATATGGCACCCAAAAAACAAGTTAGCACAGTTGAAAATGAAAATCATAATAACAAAGAAATATTACAGCAAAACTAAAATTCCAATGTCCCTATTGTCAAGGAATTTATAGTTCAGCACAATTGATAATTCCAGGTATATTATGCTTTTAAATTAAACGTAACTCATCCTTACGGTATCAAAACCTAGGGCCTGTTTCATGAGCTTGTTTGGAAGAACTTGTGAAGACAGTTAACGACATAGTTATATATTATTTTCATGAGCTTTCTTAAAAAGAGTATAGAAAAAAACTAATAAACTTTACTTTATAAAAAGTTCATACATAAGTGCTTATGCTATGTAAGCTGTAAGTTAAGTTGATCTCTTTTCAACCTAGAACTTAATTTTTTTCACAATTATTTAATGCAACCAATGTTAGATCTAGATGTAAAATAACACCATATGTCCATGTCTCCGTTTAATACAATCAAATCAAAACAACCTTAATCATGTTCCAATTTTTATTCGCCCAGCTACCAAACAACCAAAATCAACACCATATAAACGGAAACATGTTAATTAATAGAGAAAATATACAAATATGAGTGAGATTCCAGATTAATCGAATAAGGAATTAAAAAAAAAATAGAAATCTGGGGGACAGGGAAAAGGATGAAAACCTTGCAAGGCCTGGACTTGATGACGATGTAACCATTCTTGCGAATAGTACCGGCCTGTTGAGGATAGGTTTTGGATGCTCCGGCATCGGCAGCGGGTTCAAAGTGATGTTCTTCGTCAGACATGGTGTTGGTGTTGATTGATGAATTCTTGCGCGTGGGTAATGTGTTATGTGTGAGGAGAAGAAGATGGATGAGTTAAGAGATTTTTTGGTGCGGTGGTCCCTAACTCTCTTTTTATTCTAAACCTAATCATTCATCCCATCCTCACCGTCCGATTAGCATTCGTTTCATCTGTTCCTTTTTTGGTCTTGTGGATACATACACACGTATTTTTCAAAAATAAAATATAATTAATTTTAAATATTGCAGATAAGTATTAGCTAGATATTTTTACTACACTATTAAGATAGTAAGGCAACTATTTTTTATACATAAATAAATGGTAGATAAATAGATACTAATAAATAGTTTCTAGATAAATAAATGAAGCATAACTCTATTTTTTGTCAAATAAAACTTCATTTTTAACAATCATTTCAATGAAATTTCATAGACCTCCACTATTTTAAAATGGGTTCCACGTGTTTAAGGCCTACATGAAATGTTAAGGCATTTCTTAAAAAAAATGAAATGATAAGGCTTACATATATTTTCACACAATAAAAAATAGTCTTGAAAATATATAATTAAAGAGATCAATCAATAAATAGGATGGTATTCTCGTTACTCATTTCAATTTTATTTATAAAAGAAATTTAAGTCAATAAAATTGATATATTCAGTTATAAAATTGGATCAAATATATCAATTTTTATTGACCTAAAGTTTCTTATAAATAGAATGAAGGAAGAAAGAAAATAGTGGATAAAGGGTAAAGCAACTGCATCTTAACAATTATAATAGAATTGTCAAAATTGCATTGAATTGTGATTATTTTGGTAAGTTGAGTTAAAAATCATGCAACATTAGGTTATGTTAGCAAGACACATACCAATTTTCAAGTTTTTAGTGGATAGTTGACAACTTTGTTTCATAATAACTTATTCTCACGAACTTATAAATTTTTTTTCCATAAACTACTCCAAGTAGCATCGGAGCTTTTTTTCTTTTTTTTAAGGAAGTAGCATCGGAGCTTATAACTTATACTTTGTTATTTATCCGTTAATTTTACCGTTATCTTAATTGAAAAAAATTAAAATATATAGTTTTATGTCACTTCATGTCTATTAGTTAGTTCGACTATTAATTTTATCAAATATTACAACTCAATTTGATAACTTATCTACTCATATGATATAAGTTATTTTACCCTACCAAACCTAGTCTTAATTTAAAATCATCATAAACATATCACCGGGAAAGTAAGGACTTACAAATTTATGATTTTGTTGTTTTTAGTTTTACTGCAAATTTGTAGTTGTCCTCATGTTGTATTTTAATTTAGATTTTAGATATATAATATTATTTAGAATTGTATTTTAAGCAATATATTATTTATTATTGTCCTTCAAAAAAATTATTTATTATTGTTATTTACCGTGAAAATTAGCTAACCAATAACGGTGTTAAAAATTAAAACAACACTTGCAAACACTAATATCAACACATAGTCGATAGCTGATGTATATATCACAAAGGTAACCCTTGGCCATGTACAGTTGGACACATTTGAATGTAATGTAACTACAAAACTCTTTTGAAATAAATGTACTTTTGAGATTGCAATTTGCAAACTAACCAACCATCACATATTTGGGTGCCATTTGGATTTTGGACTCAAATTAACTACAGAGTTCTTTTGAAATAAATGTACCTTTGCAATTGCAACTTACAAACCAAGTAAAACATATTTACTGCTACATGATGAAGTAACATTACATGTCAGTTCATGTGCATATTCATCAAAGCTATATACTTCTTCATCTACCAAAAGAACTAGTGCAAGAAAAAGGATCAGCATTAAAAACAGAATTCGAAAACTTAACAGCTCCACATTTGCTCCATGGTTGCAAAGGAAACTCTCAATCTAAGTACAAAAAAAGAAAGGAAAAAAGAAAGAAAAAAAAAAAGTTAAATAAAAACACCAACATTCTTTTACATTGTTGCTAAAGGCTAATTAGTTGTAGGTTCAATATCCTTTAGAAGTCCAACTATCTGCTGCATGGTTGGTCTCTTGAAAGGTAAATCAGCTGTGCATAGATATCCAACTTTAAGAGCCTCCTCCATTTGTTCATCCGATCCTGTATCACGAATTTTCGGATCAATAGCTCTTGAAGTTTGACTCTTCCTTACAAGTCCTCTAACCCAACTTACCAAAGTTGTTGCTTCTTTATCATCTGTGTAATCATCTCCTACTGGCTTCTTTCCAGTTAGTAGCTCAAAAAGAACAACACCAAAACAATATACATCAGATTTCGGTGTTGGAGACTCAAATTCCGGTTGAGAAAACTCTGGTGGAACATAACCGGGAGAACCGCGTGCAATCTCTTCGTCCAAACCACTTCCAAAAATCTTGGCAAGACCAAAATCAGACAACCTTGGCTCCAAATCATAATCCAAATAAACACTGCTGGCTTTAACCGCTCTATGAATTATTGGAGGAGAACACCCATGATGCAGAAAAGCCAATGCTCTTGCAGTTCCAAGTGCGATTTTGTGTCGAAATCTCCAAGTTGTGAGCAATCCTTCAGAACCAACATTTTGAATTCCATTATCAGCTTCTTCCCAAGTATCTGTGCTCCAATCATCTGTGCTTTGAACACCAAGTGGCAAATCATAAAGAAGATTTTGCAAGTTTCCATTTTCCATGTAATCATATATAGCGATCCTTTGATCACCAGCTACACAATAACCGGTTAAAGGAACTAGATTAGGATGCTTGATTCTACCAAGAAACTCAAGTTCTCTTGCAGCTTCTTCATCTGTCAATGTAGAACCCACAACCAACACTTTAACTGCTACATGAATATTTCCAGGTAGAAAGCCTCGATAAACAGGTCCAAATTTTCCTTCAGCCAAAAGGGTACCTCTATCAAAATTTGAAGTTGCAGATAAGAGATCTGCAAATGTAATATTCAACAAGGGCTTCTCAAAGATTACTACCGGAACTGATGTTGCTTGTTTGACATCAGCTACCCAAGTTGTTGAATCAGTTTGGAAAGAAAATGGACCTGAGATATTCTGTTCTTCTCTGTAAGAACCTTGTTTCACTTCCCACATTTTATTTTTCCTTCTGCAACCAAAGGCTAGAAACAGAATACCAGCAAGCGCAAATATCAATGAGAGGGTTAATACAAGAGCTAGCTTCATTCCCCTGTGGCCGACGTCTCTTCTTTTTTTGAAAAAACTCGGATTTGCAGCTATTGGGCAGCTGTTAACTGATCCAAAGAACGATGTTTTCATGATATCAGGCTTGATTTCTGAGGCACAAAGGGTTAAGTTATTATAAGAGAAGTTGTATTTCTTCATCTTCGGGAGATTCTTCAAGATAGATGAAGGGACTGGTCCACTCAAATTGTTATGTGAAAAGTCAATAACTTGAAGAAGTTTATTCTTCAGTAAGGGAATTTTTCCATCAAGATGATTTATAGAAAGATCAAGTGCATTCAAATTACCAAGATGTGAGATTTCATCAGGAATGTGACCAACAAGACTAGCTTTAGACAAATTAAGATATTCCAATCCTAGGAGCATTTCAATCTTTGGGAATTTCTGTCTTGAAAATCTATTGCATGCAAGACTAAGGTGCTTTAAATTCATTGAATTGTTCAAGCTTTGGAAAATTTCTCCACTAAGCTGATTCTCAGACAAATCCAGATAAACTAAATGAGACCAGTTGTACTTTACCTGAGAAATGTGACCTTGAAATTGGTTTCTGCTAAGGTCCAAAGCCTCCAACTTTAGCACAAAGACATCTATAATAGAACCTTGAAATGAATTTCCTGAAATGTTGAGACTCACAATAGACTTCAACCTTGAAAAATTTGACACACCACCATAGATATTATTCTCAGCAAGGTTCAAAGTCCTAAGCTTAGGAAAAGCATCACCAAAACCATGTGGAAGTGTTCCACTCAGCTGATTTGATGAAAGATCAATTGAAACTAGAGACTGACACTTAAGAATCCCTGAAGGAATGCTTCTAACAAACATATTGTGGTCAAGTTTGAGAACCTTCAAACTCACAAGGGAACTCAAAGCTTCAGGAATTTCATCAGAGAAACTGTTTTTTGACAAGTCAAAGTTTTCAAGTGAACCAAAGTTTCCAATGTTGTTAGTCAATGAACCTGAAATCTTATTGGAAGAAAGATTAAGGCTTTTGAGAGAGGTTAAACTCCAAAAATCTGAAGGCAAAGCAGTGATTTTGTTGTTGCTAAGATCCAGAGAGTGAAGTTTGTTGAGTTTGCCTATGGTTGTATCAGGAATAGGACCAGTAAGACCAATACCAGAAAGGTTCAATTCAACAACATGTTCCTTATTGGAATCACAATAAACACCTTTCCAAGAACAAACAGAAGATGAAAAGTCGTAAACTTTGGAGGATGATGTTAAACCCATTTTCTTCAAAAACTCAGAGACATAGAATTCATCAGTGTTTGGTTGCTGTGAAGCTAAATGCTTGAACAAAAATGTCAAAACCAAAACAGATCCAAATACTCCTAAACCCATTTGGCAATAGTGTTCAAAATTCAAAACCAAAAAAATATCATAGATTATGGATAATATTTTACTCCATTGGAGCAAACACTTTAATGCATTCAGAATGTTCTTGAACTTTAAGACAAATACACAACGAGGATATTAGTGAATAAAAAAAATCTCATGTGAAAATGATAGATTTTTTACTGCATAGAAGGACAGAAAGTACCAAGCATAGAGTAAACAAAATGAGCTGAAACGAGGAGTAAAGGTAAAACTACTGGTTGTGTTTTTGAAGAAACAAACTGAGTTAAAGGACACACAAGGTTGTGGTTTGGACTAAAACAAGAGATTGTCTTTATCTAGACTCAAAGATTGTGGAAAAGTTGTGATGCTTTTTTAACTTGTGTGGCGTGGAAGCACTTTTTGTCATGGAAATAAAAACTGATTTTTCAGGATAACATTACCCCTGCAAATGAGGTATAGTACATGGAGTGCAATATGTGTAATTATTACGTGAGGTTAAAATGTAAGTAAAGTTTCAATCAAGATTTGAACATGAGCTTTTCTAAAACTCATTAATTAATTGACCTCAGTGACATACTAGTCTATGAGCATGCATGAAAAGGAGGTGGACATGAATGTTGTTGAGTGCAGTGGGGTGGGTTTGAGATTCATAAATGGAATTGAAATATTGTTGAGGATGACGGTTGGTGATTGTAAATATAGTATTAAAGATTTATTGGTGTGAATTTAATGATTCTTCATTGAATCACTGAGTGAGTGTGTTTATCACCGCCACTATAGGAGTAGTTGGAAAAAATCTTTTGAGTTTTAATATCCATTAACTATTCTTCACATCACTATCTCTTATTTTTCTTGTCAAATATTGTTTGATGATTAGATTCACGCATTACAAATGTAAAAAAATTTAAAAAGTTTAGAATTTAAATCTCGACATCTAGTTTGATAAGTAAAAAAAATGATTATACTTCATAAATTAATCTCTGTCAAAAAACATGTGGGACATATAAGGTGGATTATCCTTCTCTCCTCCCAACCAAAATTTTTCCATACATGCGAGCCCCAAATCAAACCTTAACCACATATTTAAAGAACACAAGTCATGTGCCACTCCGACCAATCCATCATTGGTATACACTAATCATTCTATTGCAAATATAAATATCTCATTCAAAATATTCGCCCTCATTCCAAATATACAAGCAAAACTCGAATCCGAGATATCTGAGGTCAAGACCGATCATTATACCATTAAACCACTTGAGGCTTAATTTGCTTTTGTTTACGTCTGTATATAAAACTTTTTTATGATTACTCATACTAGAATAGCTACATGGATGTACCTAGATTAGCTTGATTTTCTCTAAATAACATAAATCCGAACATAGGCCACGTACGTGTACTTCGGTCCTTGTGATGTTTTAGTGCTTCCTTGATATTGACAGTACACCCTTCAAATGTTAAGAAACGTTAATTGTCTATGGAGAATGAGAGAATTAAACAGGTCTTTTGATTTTTTTTTTTAATGGTCAAAACTGAATTACAATTTTGTACGTAGAATTTATGTGAATATAAAGTACAGGGCCAAGAGTATAATAAGTTGAAAGTAGTATTGTATTATTATTATCATCGAGATTGTCGTAAAAAGGATAAAAAGATACCCATTTACGATGGGAGACCTGCTAAGCTCATCCATCGTAGAATGCGTCAAAAAGTAGTACACATTTCAAAATCACTTAATTCAAATAAAATGATGTTTGGACATTAGAATTTCGATATTAAATACGGTCTATTTTAAAAATACGATTAATTTGTAAAAGATATAAACTAAACAAAAAAAAATGGAAATAAATATATACTCCCTCCGGTCTCAAATATAAGATAAGATTCCTTTTTTAAGTTCATTGAGTAGTTAATGTATTTGGTCTACATTGTAAAGCAGATACATTAATTATTCAATGAACTTAAAAAAGGAATATTTTCTTATATTTGAGACCGGAGTGAGTATATTGCAAGAAAGTTATGAGGGTAACGATTTTTGTTCCATTTTTCTTTATACTCCCTTTTGGTCTTTATTATAAGAAGGAAAAAAAACATCAAAATCAATATAATCATTAATTTTGTAACTTTTTGAATGTTTTTGCATATATATTATCATAAAAATTTATGAAGTATAATACATTCATTAATATTAAAAAGGTAAACATTAAATGAGGGCTAAAAAGGTCTTTTACACAAGAAATACATCTTAAAAGTTGCGACTTTTATTTATAAATAGAACCAATTTTGTCTCATAAGTCCTAACTCAACCGACAAAAATACCGAAATTGTTAGGCTGGACATCATGACCGGGGTTCGAACCCCGTACCTCCACTTTGTGTGTGTGAATTTACGATGACTTTGTCATCTCTTCTATCTAAAAAAAATAGAACCAATTTTTTTAAAAAAGTTTATTATATAATGAACCGGAGGGATTTATTTTTTTACTCTTGCTATTAATATTAGATTATAGTGTTGCAGTATATGACCCCTCTACCTCTCATTTTTGACCTAAAAAAGTTATGACGTGAAAAAATTACATAACTATTTAATGGTAGCTTCAAAAAATTGTTGAAAATTAAAAGAATGACAAATAATTCAAAGTTTGAATCCTTTCATCACCCTCAAAATAAGTTACATGTTGAGCCAATATTCTAAACCCCCTCCTGACTTCTCTTGGACATAATCCAGCTGCTTCCCCTATTGCATGAGTACTCACTCCCTCATACCATTACCCCCTTCTCTTTCTTTGCATGTTTTTTCATTAAATTTTGGGGATTTGATCTTTATTGTGCAATTAATGTTGTTGGTACAAAGAAAAGTTCACAGTTGTTACCAATATTTTAGCTATATTTCCATTATCATGGTCACCCAACCCACCAAGTCCCTTTTGTCCAAACAAAAACAAAACACTGAGTCCCAAAAATAAAATAAAAAATTACTATTTTTAGTTGTCATAACACATGCAATAAAGAAAGAATCAATTCAAAATAAATTTAACAACTATAATACTAGCATTTGTTATTAAAAAATATTAGTATAAAATGACAAATAAAATAAGAAAGAAAATAAGGAATGAGTAATTTTCAATGGATTAGCCAGGTTTCTTGCGTTCTTGGTAGATCAAAATGCATTTTTTTTGACTTTTGAAACATAAAATAAGTCCCCATTTTCCAAAGTGACCCCGCAATTTATGCTCGCTAGGATGCAATTCACATAATGCGGGCCATTATACTTAACCAATAATCTACCATGTGGACCATCTAGTAGGTGACCATATTTGATTTGAGAACTTTACTTTAAAGTGTAAACTATCATCCATTTTCACTTTGGATTTTTGAGCCCTTTTCGGCCAGTTTGTCGTATCACGTGAAGCAATTCAACAGGGACCAATATTTTGCCCACATGAGGATTTTTTCCGACTTTTTCACTAATATTCATTTTACTCAACAAAATCAATGTGAGTCTCTAACACTTCAAAAATACAGTGAGTTTTACAGCAGTAGTTTCATTTAATACAAGAGTGAGTGACTATTAAAGTAAGTGTCAAAAATAGAGCATTGATATTGCATGCACTCTATGGGTTAAGGAAATGATGCGGTATATTATTATTTTATTGAGGAAATGATGTTGTATGTAGGTTTTCTTTCTCTGTTTCCATTTTATTTTTGTTTTTATTTTTACCTGTTGTCCATCAATCTTTACTTTTACTATAGTTCAATTATGTGTCTCATTGTGACATGCTCATGCTCTTATGGGGGTGGGTCTACAGACCATATATATAATTCGTTTTTATCTCTATGGCACAACTTGTTTGGATCTTCATTGGGGAAATTCCACAACCCTCTATTATGAAGACAAATCTTCACATACACGAAATACATTATTTAGTTTTCACTTATGGCAAGTTGGCCTCTATGTGAAACATGCGCAAAAAGTCAGCTTTTGACAAATCTCCGAGGTTGGGTCAATAAGCATAAACATCGAAAGTTCATTAAAAAAAACATAAATATAGGAATTCTTTTTGTTTAAATTAAATACATGAAAAGGTAATTTTTGTGTGGAAAAAATGTTTATAATAGCTAATTAGAATAATAAAAAAATATAAACTAGACATTGTCTAATGTACACAAGTATATTAGTCTTACATCATGTATAAGATTGATTTTACTATTGAATCAATAAATCTTTGTATATTTAATTTAATTTAATGATGGAACTTATTGATTCAATGATAAAAATAACATTATGCATGATATAAGATTTAGCTCACTTGTACATCATAAACTTGACACATAAAATAAATAGTACTATTTAATAATAAATTGATATATTTTTTGTTTATAAATAAAATGACAAAACTACTTAAACTCACTCACTATATGAGGTTTCAGATTTAAACTCAGCTTGGGTAAATATCCATTGAACTAAGCCTTACCTAAAATTCATACATTATTTTGATATTTATGTCATTGAATATATTTATAACTAACTATGTTTCGATTATGTGTTTTCTTTAATAAAAATAAAAAAAGTTTCAATTATGTGTGTGTGAGAGGGACGCACTAAGAAGACCGTACACAAAATTATGAAGGGAAGGGATGAAAAAAATAGAGCGGCGTCAGCGTTGAATGATTTGCATTGATAGTCAAGGATGGATAGGGGTTCATGAGTAACATTGACACATGAAATGTACCGACAAAATGGCTAATAATAATCATAGCATCTCCACTAGTATTATCATGGTATCCATTTTCTTAATCATGCAACTATACTTGTTCTTCAAACCACGTCAAATAAGTGTTTCTGTACCACTCGGATGGGACTATCAAATTGGATTTCACGCAGTCAGTTTTTACACCAGTGTTTTTTGAGGTATACATTCGCGTGTAAATATATTTTAAGGAAAAAAAAACTAAACATATTTTAGCAGTACTATACTTATATCTCTAAAAAAAGTAACATCACCATCTCTTCAAGAATAAAAAACAACCAATCACAATGCATTATTTGTCACAATTTAAGGAGGTGTGGTTGAAAAATAGAAAGTGAACAAATACAACATAAAATAAACACTCGCCAACTGTATGGAAAAACTTTCGCTATGTTATCTCTCGCTGGAAATAGCATTTTCCAACATATTTATACTTGTGTTTAATCATGGAGATTCTTTTCTAGAGTTGGTTGCGATCAATTTAAGATGTTTGTTCCCTTTAATATACGCTTTTTTATTATTACATGCACCCATCCTAAACCAAACTTCAGACTAAAATAGTAATTAAGAACTCAATATTTTACCATTTGGATATCGTACCTTTTATTTTTTCTTTGACGAAAAGTCATACCATTTTTTTTTTAAAGGAATGTCATACCATTTTCTTAATCACGCCTTTTTACTTTTTCTTCAAACCACAACACAAGTTGCATGAAGTCGAATACCCTTATTAGAGGTGTATTGTATTATTTGAACAACAATTTATGTGATAATTTTTAAGACAATCATAAATTTATAAAAAAAGTATGTAAACCAAAGCAATAAGGATGAAAAGATAAAAACATAACGTGCGTATGAAAAAGAAAATTATCACAAAATAGTTGTACAAATATTATTTCTCATTTATTATTAGGACAGATTAAAAAGAAAATTATCACAAAATAGTTGTACAAGTATCATTTCTCATTTATTATCGGGACAGATTAAATAATCACTTTGTGAGTAATTTCTTTTAAGGAATTTGAGCAAAAAAAACTTTATGGGATTAATACCTATTTAAGGGATTAACAGACTTTATTTTATAAGTCGATTTTGTAAGTGATTAGCAGACTTTATTTTATAAATCTGTTTTGTAAGTGTTTGAATTCAACACAATCTAAATTCTAATAGAATACACTGTCAATTCACTCATGCCACGTTAGTTAAGGTGACATCATAAAAGATGACCCCAAAAATGACATGGGGGTGAAAATCTAGAAAAAAGTTAAGCACTGCGACCAAAAAACAATTTTTTAAATATGAGGATTAAAACTTCAATTTTTTTTTTTTTATAAAAGATCAAAAGTTCATTTAAACCAAAAATTG
>Ga0228711_1001632_pt1 | contig 33427 bp, 9 predicted proteins | sample MedpolnodulmetaG_2_FD_177996 | JGI IMG/M metagenome (GOLD analysis project Ga0228711, IMG submission 177996) | Root nodule microbial communities from Medicago polymorpha collected in Santa Monica, California, United States - brown nodules | ecosystem: Host-associated > Plants > Roots > Nodule... | reverse complement strand
GTTGTTTCCTAGTTGTCAAGAGTATAGTAACTATATGAAAAAAAATTGGAAAATTAAACAAGCTTGTTAAACTATAAAGAGGCTAAAAAAAGCAATGAATTTCTGTTAAAATTAAACAAATCGGAAAATGAAAAATAGGCTAAAAAAACAAGAAATTGAAATGAAAAAAAACATGGCGTAGAGAAAAATCGGACAAAAAAAACAACAAATCAAAAAAAGAAAATCAGTAAAAAAAACAAGAAATTGGAAACAAAAAACATGGCATAGAAAAAGACAAGAAATCATACAAGAGAACAAAATCGGTACAAAAAATAAGAAATTATAACAAATATATATAGACTTTTGATGAATTTAACAAAGAGAAAGAAAGAATCCTTAAAAATAAAAAAAAACAAAGAGAAAGAGAAAGAAGAAGAAATCTGAAATGGACAAGATGATGGTAAACAAGGGTTTGGAGGAGAATGACAAAATCTCAAGGGTTTGTGTGAGATTGTTTGATGGGAGTAGTATTTATATTTTTGAATAAAAAGTCTCACAAAATCCACTTCATCCAAGAATCCATCGAAATCTATAGACTTTTGAATACCAAGAGACAATTTACAAGTCATGAGAAATCTCAATTGAATACCAAAGGAATTGGTTGCCCTGAAAAAAAAGTCATGATTGTCTTACTTGAATACCACAAGATTGTTTTATATTTTATAAAAGTCTTGATTGAATACCACCAGACTTTTTTATTTTAAAAAAGTCTTTTAAAATCCCTTGAAATCACAATTCAATACACCCCCTAAATACAATAGCATATTTTTTATAAAATATTTACATGCACATAGAATAGTTGTAAAGAACAAGACATTGATTATAACACAAATTGTAGAGCTTTTGTCTAACTCATAATATATTTTAACCTCTATGTTGGAATATCAACATCTGAAATACAAAATGCACAATCATCATCTGCAATATGCCAAAATTATATTTTGGGGAGACAATGTGATGACTTTCAATGAAAGTAACCAAAAGATAACCCCCCACTAACCTCCTCCTTAACTTTCTTTTCTTTCTCCAACTATATTTTTCATATTTATTCTGCAATAGGAGTAAATAACCATTTACAATAATGAAAATACCAATAGAAAATGATTGAACTTCTGATATTCCCCCACATAAAAGATCAAGTGTTTCAAACTAGATGCTATCAATAAACTAACCACTAAAGTTCCGAGTTGGAGGTGAGTCAGAAATGCAGACGTTCCCCCGACATAGTGGGCATACCCTGTGTATAATTGAAGAGGTTATATACATACAAAGACTCTCGAGGCAAGTAGAGTTGCATTAGAATAAATTGTAAATAACAATTATTGCATATGAAGAGAATAAAACAAGTAAAACGTGACATTCTTTTTAAGGTAAAGAATCCCAATATCATTAGAGGAGGACAACTACAATGTGTGCTCAAAGTGACGGTCAACAATGTCTCGTCTAATAATATTGGGATTCTCTAATTCAAAAAGACGCTTACGTGTTGAAATAGTTTGGTTATAAATGGAGATTGTATTCATAATTGTTGTGTGCATATCTTGAATTTAATTGTGAAAGAGGGTCTAACGTCAAACTTTTAGATTGCATGTGTTGAGCAACGAAACATTGAATTCAAGGGTTTTGTCTGCCAGATAGTCAAACAAGATGAAACTCAACATACTTAATCTTAAAGCCTGTGCTAATAAATGAGAAAACATTTGAAGAGCTTGAGATACAAGATAAATATGTTGCCTAGTTAGAAAAGGGGGTAGGTGTCCCATGATTGAAAATATGTATGCTATAAATTTTTTGCTTTTGAAGTTATTTTATGCAGATGTGCATGCATCTCTGGTTCCTCATACGTACACGTAATGGTGCAAATGTGTAACTCTAGTTAGTGATAGATGAAATCTTTAGTTTTTTTTCCATGATAGTGAAAACCAACGGCATTTGATATTAGGGATTCAGTCTAGAATAGATTAAACCATGTATTGATCAGTCATATATTAAGGTGCATGACATGGTTTGGAAAGAAATAGTATTTACCAGCATTGCATTGCATTCCATTATTATAAGTTAGTTATTTTGCTTATATTCAAGCACGGATAGAGTAGGCCATAAGGTCCAGCGAGATATGCTTAATTCAATACAATAGTAAAATGGCATGATGATTAAATGGAAAAGTAGAATGCATAAATTTGAAATTTTAATTTAACAAGATAGTAAACAAGAAGGAAATCTGGATATCTATTTTCTCATACCTGTGAATCTCCTTCAACCATTTGTCTATGCATGTTCTATGAAATTCATGATTGCAAGGCAGAACTCGCACGCTGTCTCCATCCTTATACTCCACAAGGCATATATAGCATCTGAGAAATTATAAGGTTAGCATTGGTAACAGTAAAATACCGCTATTATAATCAAATATTAGTGAAATACCTACACTAAGTAAAGATTAGAAAGATAATAGGTCCGCAAACATACATGCACACTAATGAATAAATAGGCACGATGCACATACATATGAACACAATGCAAGTGATAACAAGTTACACCAATTACAAGCGATAATGGCACACACTATTTCACAATACTTATATTTCCATGATAAAACTTTACAACTTTCGAAAAGGAATATTGTGATAAAAGCTAGTGGACACCATTGCATCTTCTTTTTTCTTTTCAAAACTTGTGTTGCAGTGTTAGAATAGTAACATTTATATTAGAATTTTAACATTTCAGTATGTAGTCAACCCCTTATATTTTAGCTGATCTGATCAGAATAATTAGTTACTAATCCGCTTTAAATCCTCCAAATAGCGGTAAACTCAAATACTTACTGTGTAGCATCTTCTTGATGCTTATGCAACTTCTCAAATACCTTGATAGGCAATGACTCCACAACATTGATAGGTGCGGGAACAGATCCAATAGAAGATACAGACGGATGGGAAGATAAAACCACAGATTGCTGGTGAATTTCATCCAGAACCTAATTAAAATATGTACAAAAGATTCAAATTGTATAAATAATATTAGTAATGTTGATCGAAATATTAACCATTAATAAAGTTACCTCAAATAAGGCTTCTGCAAGTACAACAATTCTAGATATGCTAGCTCTAGCACCAGTGTCATCATTTGAATTAGAGTCACGGTTTCTGAATCGACACATACAACGAGCACTTCTATGTTGACCTGACAAGATACATGATCTCTCATGTGCAGATTGATTTTCATACCGGCTACCCAACCTCTGAAGAGAACGGACCTGTGACCGTATTCTTCTTCTCCGTTCAAGGAAATTTTCATACCTACCTTCTCGCAATTGTGAGGTCTCAACACGATAGTTTTGATTGCTAAACAAGGAGTTAGACATGCTAGATAGAGGATATCTGGATGTAGAAGAACTAATAGCACTATGATCCGATGGTGACACTCTTGAATCTGCCTCCACTGTTTGCCTTAGAGTATTCTGAATATCGTCTCTCAGTTCTCTCTCTTGTTGCAGAGGGAAAAAGGTAACGTCAGATAATGTTGATCGACGAAGGACTCTGTCACGAAGTCTTCCAACACTTAAAGTTCGACTAAAACGAACGTTCTCTTCAACTTGTTCTCGAGCTCCGTTTCGCCGATCTAAATGTCTAGTCTCGGTATGTTCTGTCTCCGTTTGAATTCTCGGAGAAAATAAGTTTATCTCCAACTCATCTCTTGCACCAATGCCACCAATGCAAGGCAAACCTGATCCTGAGGCATTTGACCTTATATTAATAGGAGTATCTTCATGACACCGTGCTGTTTCATTTATGTTAATTAAACTGCTACAAGGTCCTGGATGTAGATTATGCTCAACATCATTGTCAAATATTGAGAGTCTTGTAGAAGAAACAGGACAAGGCCTCAATGACTTTGAACCAGTAAATATGCTAAGTCTGGAGCTTTTATTACCAGGAGTGATGCCAAACCGAGAAAGGAATCGACTAGTAGGATTCAACAAATTAGTTGAAGAAGCGTGGCCAGAGCTGCAAGTATTGTCACTGTCACCAGCTTTAACCTTTCTAAAAGACTTTGATTTCACCTCATCTGGGTAAGATAGATTGCCATTATCAGCATATGTAACATCACTGCCATTTACTTTATTCTGATCACAAATCGACAGAATGAGTTACAATTAGGACAACATAGCAATATCCCAATCAAACAAAATTGTCGTTAATACTAAACAGTCAGTCATATTCAAATGGCACTAATGGTTATTTTACTACTATCTCTAAGGGGATTTGAACTCCGTCTGTTTTGAAGTTACAAGGTTAAACTTTTACCGCTGAGTTGACACCTCAAGGACCAGTATTTGATAAGAAATAAAGAATAATATGATGCATTGTTATCCAAGCATAGAATTTACTATTCAGGTAAGAGATACAAAGCAGAATTATTTACACTAAACTAAGCATATATCAATTACCAAGTACCAACTCTTTTTAGTTATCAATTGCTAACCTATTCCTTCTAAAAAATAAGTGAGTGTATTCTAGCAAATTCCTATAGGAGCTGCTAACCTACACCTATTTATCTTTTAGGAGTATTTTAGCAGCATGCATCTCAAGGTGTATGTAACTACTTTTTAGTTATAACTTGCTAAAATACTTTTTGGAAACAGAAACAGCATGAAAATTAGAAAAGATATTCTTCAACATATAATTAATCAAACAGTGACAAAACCAAAAAGTAACATCCAAATCCTTAACAGGTTGGTCTAATCACATTACACTATCAAAAATCTAATCACATTATAAGCTTAATGAAGAAATAACAAGATAAGAAACAAGTTAAAAAAACAGTAACATTATGAAAATTAAGGAACAACCTGTTCCTCATTATCACTGTCTTGAGATCCAGAACATGTTCCAAGACAATGAGAATGAAACCCTTCTATTCCTTTAGAACTACTCTTCCTAGTGGCTTTGCTACTATTGGAACCCATGACCCACAACAAGAAAAAACTTCCAAACACCTTAAAAAACAAAACCCAGAAATCAAAATGCTGTCTTTTTTAGATTCTGGAAGATGGGTCAGATCTATATTGAAGTAAAATTAAACTACAACTGCATTGGTATGTAACAATGTGTTTCATGGGTGAAAGAAAATGAGAGGATGAAAATAAAAGGTTGCATTTTTATGTTGGTGATGATGGAAGTAGATGAGTGAATGAGACAGAGACAGAGCAACTTCAGTAGTTGTCAGAGAAAAAAATGTGTGAGAAAGCAGAGGAACAGTGGCATTTTTCTATGCCACGACTGAGATTCAAACTAGTTTTGGCATTTTTCTTTGGTGTAATCTACATCTTAGAAGTATCAAGAATATTTTTGTATTTAAAATAAAAATACCATATACATATGAGATACGTCGTAGATGTACGCGGATATACTATATCATAAGGAAGATAAGCATATAACATGGCTGCAACATTAACACTCTTTTCTTCTAATAATGAACTTGCATTGTTCATGCAAGAAATTAGAAATAGTAGCTTATTGTACCCAAAAAAAAAAAGTAAGCTTAATCATTTAGTTTAATTGTGATCAAGAGTTTTAAACCGTCAATAAATCACAACTATTCATTGGTATGAATCAAACATGAATATTGATATAGCTATTATGATTAGTGAACAAAAAATACTTACTGTAACAAATGATAATATATTTAAATTTAATCCAACTGCATTTGACTTTCTTTTGTTCATATTAATCTAACATTCAATGAATATATCAATTATCAAGGCATCAAGCTCTTAATCTAATGACATATAATTATATAATTGAACAATTGATACATATCCAACAAAACTCAACATAGTACCAGAGTATTCACCTTTGAACTTTTGAGGCAGTAACCAAATTAACAAAGTAGAACAATCAATTAGTGAAACCATGGAACGTACAATTTTATAAAGAGTTTAGTAAATTTAAATTGAACAATAATTGATTGCGCCTAGCACACAAGCTCAATGCAATGGCGCTTTCTCTCTTATTTTGCTTGCTTTATTTTTACATTCAATAATACTAATTTTTTATATCATAGGAATGAAAAATATATTTAATTAGTAGACTCTAGTGTACATTGCTGGGTATGATGCAGTTGCTGACTCCCAAACACGGTTCTGACAAGTAGGGTTGCAAGGGTAAGTACAATCTATCTCACGTGAAGGACTTCTTTCATAAAACCAGTCTCCTACTGCCTTTGCAACTGTCTGCAAATTATCAACCAGAGAAAATTAGTTTTTCAAATTTATATCAATCAAATGCCACAAAGAAACACTCGTAAAGGGGCGCGGATTTCTTGCAGTCATAGAAAATATGTTGCTTCGACGTCAAGTAATCTCGACCGATGAAGATTAGATAACTTGTATTCTAACTTCAATAAAATCGGCTTTATGACTCGAATACAAGTCATTTGATATTTTATCTAACGGTCGATATCCACGCATTTAGTTAGGAAAATTAAAACATGTTGTCACGAAGTCAAGTGATCTCAACCATTAGATAAAGATTAGACAACTTCTATTCTAACTTCACCAAACTGGCTTCATAATAAAACTCGAAATACAAGTCGTCTGGTATTCATCTAATGGTTGAGATCCTTACATGCGGGAAAACATGTTGTCACAGAGTCAAGTGATCTCAACTGTTAGAGGAAGATTAGACAGCTTGTACTCTGACTTCACAAAATTTGTTCATGATACAACACGAAATACAAGCCGTCTGATCTTCATCCAAGGAAAAGAAATGAAATGAAAGAATGCAGTCTCATACTTTATTGCCAACCATTGGAGAGTCACTTTTAAACCATGTTTCCTGCGGTTCTGTTTGGCAGTGGACATAGCAAGAGTCTATGAACATTCCATTAGATGGAGAGTTGCTTATAGGACTCAATGCCTCTAAGAATTGTGTCCTATAGTCTGCAAATAAATTCATTCATGAAAGTAAAGTTAGAAAACTACTGAAAAATCTTGCAGTAAACAAATCATATACGTAAGTATATATTGTCAAGACACAAGTGATTAGATCAGAAGATGTTAACCTTGCATTATATTTAGCTGCTCAGGTGAGCAGTTGTTTAGATTAGTCTTGCAGCTGCGCCATTGGCCGTCGGGATCAGCGTCACCAGGTGCCAAAATGTTCTTAATCTGAATCATAAGAAATTTCATTGTGATGCACTGACACTGACACTAGACACGATACTGACACTAACGCTGGTTCTACCTAAAATGATCATTATTTTACCACCCAATACAACCTATTTAATGTTACTAATTCATCTTTGAATTTAATCCACAAATTGATGAAAGAATATAAACATGGTTTAAGAAGTCTATATAGTGACAAAATTATTCAAAAGTAACACCATGTTGAAAAACAAATTACGCTTGTTGAATGACAAAAAATTTACCTGCCATGAGTCATATGCTGCGTTTACAATGAAGATCGGTGTTTGTATACTTGATGCCATATATTGTGGGAAAAAGCACTACAGGTTAATTCATAAGTATTAGAAACGCGCAGTTGAAATTGCGAAGCTATAAGATAAAATTACAAGTCAAACTTACCAGTCCTGGACTGAGCATCGAAGTGCACGATGAAGGCAAACTCTTTTCTGAGCCCTAAAACAATATAGAAAAACAAATAAGTCTCGGAATATTCGGAATCATAGTGAATTCGACAAAGTCACTATAAGCGAAAAAGGATGAAGTACATGTGTTGCAACAACTTGACTGTAGTAATCTTCAATGTAATGATCTCCTGAGATATCATTTCTGTTATACAACAACAACATAAAATCATTACATGATCTTTTGAATTATAAATATGTAAGGAAAAAGAGTGTCTAGAGGGAGAAAATTAAAGGAGCATACACATTAACAAAATAACCAGCATCTGAGACACATTTCACTCTAGTTTCATTAGGAAATAGTGCTCTAAATCCATCACAGTGTAATATAGTAGTTAATCCTCCAGCAGAACATCCAGAAAGAATAGCCTATAGTTACAAATTTTAATTAGTGATTGAAAAATATAATCATGAGGAATTAAAGAGTGGAAAATCATCAATTAATGTCATGTACATTTTCAGCATGATCCATTCCTTTTGCTAGTAACTCTTCCATTACAGCAGAAAAAATCCTTGCTCCTCGGTAGTATAAATTCGTTGTCTTATTTAAGTAACAAGTTATAAGAATATCATTAGATCATACATTAAAAAATAAAATTAAAAAACGACTTCAATTGTCCGTGAAATTTAAATTTAAACTTCTTCGGATTTTGCAAAACTTACTGGATCAACTTCTTCAACATCGCCGGTAAATGATGATCCGTCACAGTACCTAACCTTGACTCTATTCCAATTGTAGAAATCTGAAATTTATTAAAAAAAATATTGTTGGAAAGCTACACAAAAATTTTGGCTAACAAGGAAAGAACAGTGTATATTGATTATTAGCAAAGTAGACGTTATACAATACCTGGATTATATTGTTGGTTGTCACTTAAATATCCAGAAAAGTAAGTTTGCTCTTCCATTTCATGCGATGAACCTAATCGACTGTCCCTCCGATAAAGGCAATATGTGACATTGTGGCACCATCCACCTCCCTAAATTAAATTGTAACAAGAATCATACAACGACAACCAAATATTATTATACTAGATGGAGTCGGCAACATGGATCAGAAAATGTCATAAAAAATAAATAATAAAAACTCTCCATGGTTTAATGAAAGGGACCTCAATGTGAACAATCCAATTGTTAGCTCCTTCATCATGTCCTTCATCAAAATGATAAGCTGGAGGGCTTCCATCCAAACACACTGCACAAGAAGTAACACTTCAACTTCTCTACTATTATATACATAAACATATTACAAATATAAAATCAATAACTAAATAAATATATAAATAACACTAATTGAAACAGCAAAAGAAAATCCTCACCAGCTCCTTTCGATACTGCACTCTCGAGCCGAGTCAATGGAACATACTGTCCTTGTGTCTTTAGGAATAGCAGGGCACATAGTAGAGTACTTAACAATTTTATGATTCTTGAACTCTCCATTCAATCAAAAGAAAATGGAACCTATGCATAAAAAACAAAGGAAAATAGGTTGGCTTATTTTTAGAACCCTCACAAACAAGTGAAGAAAAAATGACCAAGAAGAAAATGCATTATTTTGCACAAAGTAGAAAAGAATGAAGGTTATAAACTAGGTGAACCTGAAATGTAAGGTAGGGTGGTGTAATATGGAGAGAATGAATGAAAGTGTGTTCAGGGTGGTATGTCTTATATAATAGTGAAAAAAATAATTAATGTGACATTTTGATATTATTTTTTACACAATGTGACCTATTGATATAAGCAATCATTAAGATGAAAATAAAATGACCTATTTGAGTAAGTTGAGAATAAAAGTTGGATAGGACCGTATAGATGGAGAATTTGCCGTTTGAGTTTAGTTTCTTTGGAGTTATATGCCATTTTTGATTTTATTAAGAAAGTGACACAAAAACGGTATTTTTCTGTTTTTCCACTTTTTTGCTCAACTTAGAAGCCAATATAGCATTTCAACACTCATTTGCTAGAAGAAATTATATACAGTGTAGTAACTTTCATGCTTTTGTTTTTTTGTACAAATAATTTTCATGCTTTTATTATGACATTGGTGATTTGTTTAACCATCGTTGCTCTTTCAATTATATTAAATCTTCGGTTAAAGAGTGGATTATCATGTCTACGCCGGTTGATTATGAATTCCTTTCGAATAGTATAGCTTAGTTTGGGGTAAATAGTGAAGCTGGCGGTACTCAAAATTGTGATGTTAGAAGGGAGGGAAAATATTTTTCTAAATCAATTAATTGTCATTGAACTAATTTTGTAAATTAAAGATATTAAAAAATATTTTTTTTAAATATATCAATTAATTGTCATTGAACTATTGTATGATTGTCTATCATGATATTCATTTAAATTTTTAAAATATCAAATATACATAAAAAAAATCTAAACTTAACCCTTTAAAGCTCTCTCATCCAAAACCTTCCAAAAAAACCTCCCAAACAAATTCAATAAACTTAATTAAATGGTCTCTCTTCTTGTTAATTAATGAATTTATTGAGTCAATTTAAACAAATATGGAGTCTTTCACGTGCATTCACAGCATTAGTATTTTTGAAAATTTTGAGTTGAGTCTAACTCAACTTAACAAAGTCGATTTATAAGGTGAAGATTTCTCTCACTTATAAACTTATGTTTATATTGTATCTTATTCAATGGGAAACTCTTAACGCAACACTCTTACGTCCAAAAATGGACATCTAGAGAGTGATTGTAGTGGTTTGATAGTGGAACTGTAATACACTACTAAAAAAACAAAAATTAGTGAGGGATATTTAGTGAGGGAAAACGTGAAATCTCTCTCTAATTCCGTCACTAAATTTTGCGACCAAGGAATTTATGAGGAATTTCATTTTTTCCGTCACTAATTTCCCTCGCTAATTTTGCTTTTTCTAGTAGTGAATAACAAGTGTCCAGCGAATCATGGATAGAGTCTAATACATCTCAATTTTTTTTGATTGAGTCTAATTCAATCTTACAAAACCGACTTATAAAGTCTAAATCGGATAGAAGTCTAATTCAATCTTACAAAACTGACGCATAAATGCATGCATTTGCGCGCTATACTAGTTCACATCAACAAATAAAGTCTAAACTTAGAATAACAACGCAAATTATTAACAAATTTAGTTATAACTGACTTTTGAATTTTTGTAATTTGATTAAAATTCCTATATTATTGATATAGTAGAATTAGTTATGGGATATCATATTATACCGTGAGCACACAAGATGATAAATGATCTCTTGAAAAAGAGTTTTATCATCTATTGTGTTTCGCTAACTCGAGGAATTAGTCTCTACGGTTGACCGTAGAGATATCGGATTTATTCTACGATTGAATAGCAAACCTGTATCGGGTTTTTATTCTATTGGGTCAGTTCAAAATGTCCGGGTGAAATTCGGGTTGATAATTTACTGTCCAAACCGGATCACATGCGGACTTTGGATTTTCAAACCGACCCGGATACTTCAATTTGGCTACTTAGTATGATTGATCCCAGAAATTATTAAGGAAATACACTTGGTTTAAAAATATGAAATGTTGTAGAGTGTGTTGAAAATGGGTCTTGGAATTTCATCTAAATGTGAACTGGTTGGTGATTTATTTATGTAATGATGCAGTGAATGTGATATGAGATTCCACTTTGTCTGAAACTTGCAGTAACTATAATGGCCACTATATGTTGCATATGATGTTGGACGCATATATATAGTGGTATTAGTATAGATTTGTTTTGTCAGGGGATGGGTGCTGATGAATGATTTCCAGCACTATATAGGTATGCTCACAATTAATGTGGTCATAGTATGCAATAGATAATTTTGAAGACCACTAATTAAGTGGATAAGGATATAATCTATTTCTCAAAAAGAAATGTGGTATTCATTATATAGTTTTATAGTGAATAGATGATATAGATAATGGGGTGGGACGATTTTAATGGAGAGAAAGTATAAAATTATATTTTCATAATGCTAGTATTAAGAAAATTTGAGTCCAAATGTGAAAATGATGGCATGTTTGTGATGTGAATGTTGTTTAGATTATGTTTAAGTTCAGTGTGATAGTTTAAAACTTAAAATAACACAATGAATCAAGAATGTATATTTTGCATTCTAAGTGCTTGATGAAATGCTTAAATGAGTAATTAATTAACTTTTTCATTTTTTTTGTTATGTAGATATGACATACAACCCACGTAAATGCAAACTAGACAAGGATATCATGACCACCAGTTCTCACGGGGTGAGAGCGGCGGCAAACCTTAAGTGTAAAAGGGGATGTGGTCGTATGAGTGATTTGGAAGGGAGCTCACATCGGGTGCGACCTAGGTTGTTCACCCTCCTTAAGGCCTGTAATACCCAAGGCTGACGAGGGAGAGGAGTGGTTGTCGGTGCACAAGGAACGATAATGAGCAGCTCTCGACAGCTTCTAGACGAACCGAATCGCACCAGAATGAGAGGGATCCCGAGGCCGTGTAGGTATGGGACTGCATGGTTGAAGGAAGGCTTATAAGAATTGTTTGTTACTACCTATATCAACAAGATGCATCTTCTTTTAGGTAGCCTATTCCATACAGAACTCCACAGTTAAGCGTGCTTGACTTGGAGTAGTCTTTGGATGGGTGACCTGCTATGAAGTTTTCCAGTAAGCGTGCGAGTGAGGACAAAACACACTGAAAAGACTCATGTTAGTTTGTAGGGTCATTCAACAATGCTTAAAGTCATTTGGGATGTTCAAATGGTATCAGAGCATACCTCTCCCACTACGGTGTGGTTTGAGGACGAACCAAGCGGAAGTTGGTGGGCATGTAACACCCAAGGCTGACGAGGGCAGGGAGTGGTCGCCGGTGCACAAGGCACGACAATGAATGACTCCCAACAACTTCTAGACGAACCGAATCACACTAGAATGAGAGGGATCCCGAGGTCGTGCTGGTATGGGACTGCATGGTTGAAGGAAGACTTATTAGAATGGTTTGGTACTACCTATATCAGCAAGATGCATCTTCTTTTTGGAGTAGTCTTTGGAAGGGTGACCTCCTGGGAAGTTTCTCGGTAAGCGTGCGAGTGAGGACAAAATACGCTGAAAAGACTCGTGTTGGTTTGTAGAGTCAGTCAACAATGCTTAAAGTCATATGGGATGTTACAAGACCAGTACTTTGTGACTAAGGAGTAGTACTATGATCCCACTGGGAGTACTACCACGACTCTTCTCAGGAGGAGTACAATAAGTTTAAGCATCATCATGAGGAACATGAGCAGCATGACGCATCGACTGAAGCACCCGCACGCCCACCGTCACCTAATGCTTTTCATAGGGGCCCTTATGATCAATCTCTATTGACGTCATCCTCTAAGCATGTCGCTTTCAAGATTTGGAGTGATGTTGAAGTAGGTATAATTATATTACTTTATCGTTCAAATGTTTATTTTGGTTAATATATTTTTAATGTTTTTTTTTGTATTTCAGATTCACATTCGTGTGTAAGGCCAACATACATGGTAGGAAGATTTTTACAGTTACACACCCAGCAGCGCATTTCGACTGGTTCTGTCATCCATTTATTGCATCTAGTCTTTTACCACTTCTTTATATTGGGTTCTCTACTTTGAGTAGTTCCATGCTTACCTCTTTACCAGAGAAGTGGCATGCGGAGACCAGCAACTTCTACCTGTCTATTTGGGAGATGATTGTCACGCTAGATGATGTGGTGTGTCTTCTACACATTCCTATCGTAGGGAAGATGATGCCTCACGAGGAAATGGTTCCCGAGGAGTTGGGTGTCCAGCTGATAACTCGAATGCTTGGTATTTTCTATGCTCATACGATTGAGGAGTGTGAGAAATAGTGGTTGCTTTTATAAATGCAATTATATGAGTAGAACCTCAATATGACAACTCAATTGGAAAATGTAGTTAAGAGGGAGGAGGAGAGAAATAACTGGAGGAAATGGTGCGTGAGGGTTTTCTTGGTCTTTCTGGTCGGATGTACCATATTTATTGACAAGAGCAACAAGCACATTTACCTGGTATTGCTTGATGTGATGCAGTATCAAGACAAGATAAATGAGTGGTAATGAGGTGGAATGACACTCGATTATCAATAATGTTATCTTTTTAAGGCTACCGATTCCACGAAGGGCTCCATCAGCGGATATGTGACACTACTTGAGGTAGTAATTTATTTCATTTTTATCCTTGTTATATATCCTATTATAATATCCAACTATAAATGTGTTTGTTTGAATTTTCAGGCATGGGCTCTAGAGTATTTAAAACATTTATTTACATGGTTGCATAATTCCGAGTATACCCCAAACCTGGCACGCATTGTCCGTTTTGTTCCTAATAAGGGTTGCACTATATTGGTGCCCTACATAGGCACCCTTGATCTCAAGGTCGTGGAGGAAGTCATATGGAGCCCCTACTATTAGCATAGGAAGGTGCAGCCCTTCGATGAAATATGTTGTTACTCTGGTTGGATTATGGCCAATAGAGGAAAGAAGTATTGATACTTGTCAGAGCGAATACGGTCATGTCCAAGATATTTCTAGACATCCGTCTGTTGTGTCTCCTTGTGGTTCTGCTAGAAATGTTAGGTTTTCCAAGATTTCATGATTCACATCATACCTGAGGCTGAGCATGGTCTGGTGGCGGTGGATCCATGGCAGCATGCAACAGGGTACATGGCCTAGTTTTATAAGGGGTTCGTGCACCACCCTATGGGCTGGCTAATGAGGAGGTCAACATTGACCAGGATCATACCAGATATCATCCTGACACACATCATCAGAAGTTGCATTACCATGGCAGAAAAGGGGTTACGTGTTGGTCAGATAGTCCAAGACTTACGCGGTATCTTGATGATGATCATGGATGAGATGCGTCCAACCACTACGTATCAAATTTCTAAAATGAGGAGGTAAATCAAGAACAATAGTTTTATGTTTGGTTATGTTTGGATTCTTAGTTGCAAATAATGATGTTGTTCTTTATTTTGATGGATTTGTAGTTTTTTTTAAGAAGTTGATGGATTTGTATTTAATTTGATGCCTCTTTCATTTAAATAATTATCGCATTAATGAATTTCTTTTTCGATAATTTGTGTTCGATTTCATGAATGAATGAGTTAATGATTTAATAAATGAATGATTCAATGTATCAATGAATAAAGTAGGGGAAAACAATATAAAGTTATGAATTCTACCAAACTATGTAGTTTGGTTTTTGTAACAGAGTGTTGCGGCAGTTAACTATCGTCTGTGCCAGCAATAGTTAATTGTCGTTGCATTTGATTTTGTATGGTTAAGGCTGCACCGACAGTTTCTTTGGTCCATGACACATAGAAAATGGTATAAATATACGTGTTTGAGTCAATTGTTGTAAAACACAATAAAGAACTATGATCTGGTAGATCTAAATACCAAGCGTTTGTTTTGAATTTGATCATGATGCATTGGCAAGTTACATATATCTATTGGCAGGATAGTAAGATCAAGTTTAAAACAACCTATTGGAACACCTTACCTTTCATCATCACTCATTTTATATCATTTATAATTTTATCATTCATCGCTTTCTATTGTATCATTTATCATTCTATAGTTTATTAATTTCTATTGTTTTACGTGCAATGTTTGTATCTATGTCCATTCATTTGTTTGTAGGTTGGTTTGTGGAAGTTTAGACATAGAAAAGTTGGTTTTTTTTTTTTTGTTTTAAAGAAGTGAGGGAGGGGGAGTGTTTGTTCCGGAATATGACCAGAACGCAACCACACATAGCGAACGGCATGTAACTGTTGTTGGGGTATCAAGGTAATTTTGGGGTGGCTAGGAGAAAATACATAAGCCCAAAGAATAATTAAAATAAATGATATTTGTATAACTATTTTATGGTAATTTTTGAATAACTCCTCTCATACTCTTATTGTATTTTTACTCTCTCATAAAGAAATATGATATCTTATCTTGATTCCAATACACTGAACGTTTATAAAATCTAAAATGTACTAGTATAAGTTTTTTTTGGGAAAATATAAGTTAGTTGGTACTTCTGTTTTTTTTTTGTCAAGTAGCTTAGTGACTAGAGCTCACACAATTAAATGCGGAGAAGTGGGGTGTCTGAGGTTTGAACTCCAGCCCCTACATATAAGATGCGATATTCCTACCAACAGAGTTAAGCTCACGGAGATTGTTGGTACTTCTATTTTATTGTTGATTATAATCAACTTTCATCCGATAAAAGCTTGTGGCTCCATCAACAATTTTCTCGTAATCACACAATTGGTACTTCTTTTTCTTTACTAACCTAAGCCAAACCTTTAATTAGCACTTTTGATGGGCTTTTGCTTTTTAGTATTGTCCAACTATAAGGAAATTAAACCCTAGAACGCTGCCTTCCTTGCATCCTTTATTATTAAATTTGTTGTCTGAAAGATACTTGATTAAGTTAATTAGAAAATACATGATAGTACTATATCTGAATTCACCACACGGTTATGGCAAGATGGGGATTTTTCTTAGTATATATAGTTAAGTTATAGTTGAGAAGTAGTGTTATACTTTTGGTTACCATGTCATTTGTAGTGGCCCTTTGTAAAGAAATGTAACTTGCCTAATAACTCATCTTTTTAGTTTTTTAGGGTTGAACTAATGTCGCTGGTATGGCAAATCGAATTAGAGACGAGTGATCACAGTGAACTTGTACATGTGGTGTAACCATCATAATGTACATATATCAAAATTACGAAAGACTATATTGCATCTACTTGATGAGTAGGATTTAGATTGGGTGGATAGTTTTATTAAGTATTTCAAGTTCCTTATTGTTTGGATCAATCCAATGGTAAATGCTAATCCAAATAAAACTCTCAACATCTTCAAAAATACTCCCTCCGGTCTCAAATATAAGAAAAGATTCCTTTTTTAGGTTCATTGAGTAGTTAATGTATCTGGTCTACATTGTAAAGCATATACAATAATTGTTTTACTAATTTGATTTAATTTAAGTCAATTTAGTCTTAGTGTCGTTTCCTTTTAATATATTAAAACTAATTTAATTAATATAAATATAAATTAATAGATTTTTTTTAAGGTGTCCTTTCCATTTAATATATCTTACAAATGAAGCAATTATTGATGGGTTCAAGTGTTTTTGAGCTTATGTTAATGACATACTAGTAAAAGACATGTGCATTCGTACGGGTCGCGTAACATTGCGATTACTATAAGAGAACAATTTGAAGGGTACCAAAATAATACAAATACATAGATTAAAAAGATAATTATAAATCAGCATGAGCTTAAATCATACACACACCAACTCTATTTAAATTACGGTGTCTTCACTATAATAGACTACATGTTTCAATACCCTTCCCCTAAAAAACATTTCACACCCCATTTACCAAAGCATAAGAATTAAAAAAAGGGAATGGGCACTAGTTAAGGAGACTAAATTAAAAATTTTGCATTGAAAATTGTTAAAAAGTGGTATGTTCAACTTTTTAAAAGTCAAAAATTTGATGTTTTCAAGTAAACATTTCTATTTTTTTACAACCCTTAAAAAATTTACATCAAGGACAGTATGTAATTAATTAGCTATCTCTCTGGAAAATCCATTGACCCCAATGAGCGATCACTTTTTGGTATAAGGCTCCTCAGGAACATAAACGAAAGTGAGAAATTTTCCCATGATGGACAATTGTGCTTAAGAATAGCCTGCACGATCTTCTTTAATAACTAATCCTTCTCTTCATTTAAGTCATTCTTTACCTCATATTCTTCATCCTTTTTCTTTGTAATGATCTTCTTTGTAAAACTTTGGAATCAGAAGAAGAAAAGTCTGTGAAAGGTTTTGGAATGATTTAGAGAAACAATGTGACATTTGGATTAGTGGGAAAACAAACGGTTTACATGGACTGACTAAAAATTGGTTGGAAAATGAAATTAATTGAGTATGTATCTACTCCGTTAGGGAGATTCTTGAGAGACATTAAATGACAATTATATCCATAAAATAAGGGATTTAGTGAGAATTAAGAAGAGTAATTATGGAGATATGGTGGTAATTAGTTTTCTTAAGATAGTAGTAGATGTTTGAGTGAAATTAAATTTTCAGTTGAATTACATATTAACAGGGACCTCTTCTCTTGCTTAAGATAAAAAGAGAATATTCTAAAGTCGTGTAAGTTCAGCTCGATTGAGAGTTCATAGAATATTTTTTTTGACAAAAATAAACAATATTTATTCATTTAAATTAATAGAGTACATCGATATAATACAAATTCAAAATCGCTAAAAACAAAAAGGATGAATCTGCGAACAAACTCACAATATCCATATTCAAGTCTCAAGAATATGCATGTCTCCGGATCAGCTAAATTAACGACGCCAAAGTCATTGATTGAATCTTCACTTTCTCGAAATCAAAAATACACTGCACATAGACGGGACATCAAAACGACCAGAGTCGTGCAAAGACGAAAAAATCACAAAAACAAACGAAATAAAATTGAAAATATGTGGAAAACACTTATTCAACTAAAAAGAAAGAAAAACAATTCAAATAGGTGATTTTGTGTCAAAATTGACCATAAATCACCCCCTCTTTAGTAGATCAAGAAAAAGAAAAGTGGTGATAGTTAGGGTTTGGAAAGGAGAAAATATATATATATATATATATATATATATATATATATATATATAGAGAGAGAGAGAGAGAGAGAGAGTACTATTTTTTCTTTGAAAGAATAGTGTCATTCATAGGTATTAGTATGTAGAGGTTGAGATTTGAACCTCGAATTCTGTCTTCTTCATATTTATAATGTGTGGGTCTAACCATTAAACTACTTGGAGAAAAAAAAATAGATCCTAGAAATCACATGTGATATCCCTATTCAATTTGTAAGATAATTTCTCGTCCTTTTTTTTCATTTCCCAATTTTTTTTTTTAAATATTTCATAGTTCATTTCCTTTTTCATACATAGAGAAAAATTAAGACTTTGCTAAATATCCTTTTTCTTCTAATTTATGTTTGTAATTTGATTTGGTATATCATTGGATGTCCCCAAAGAACATGGTTTGGTATACATAGACACTCATTTTTCATACACATCTTATACCACCCCCATGTGGCAGTCCACGTGGCACTTTGTTAAAAAAAAAATCTGACTAAACCCTTCTCTCTGAACCTTCTGTCTGTATTTTCACAAAGAAAGAAAAAAAAAACCAGCAAACTCGTCTCTTGAAACACTTGCATACCACCACCACCACCACCATGTTTGGTACGTTTCTGATTTATGGGAAACAAAACACAACAGAAAACAATCAAAACAAAACATTTGAAAACACAAATCTGAATCTCTCAATCACATATCAATCTCTAAATAAGGTCTCTCTCTCCATTGTCCGATCTTTCTTTCTCTCTCCTTAGATGGTGGTGGTTAGATCGGCCACGGTGGAGGTGCTGAGGTTTGAGGGTGAGGACGGCGGTGGTGGTAGTGAAATCTGACGATGGTGAGATCTGAGGGTGTGGGAGGCAGCAACGTTGGTCGCGGCGTTGGTGGATGGTGTGGTCGTGACTGCGATGGTGATGGTCGCTGGCGTAGGTGATGGTCGTCATTGAGATTCTGAGAAGCAAACACGTAGAGGAGAGGATAGAGAAGATAGGGTGGGAAAGTTGGAGAGTGTTTGTTTGACAAAATTACCCCTAATTCTTTGTTTAAGACAAAATTTCCCTCAATGTTATTAATAAAAAATGCCACACAAGGGTGATATGGGAGTGGTACTGCCACCTAGGGTGGTCAGTGTATAAGCACTCTTTTTATAAAGACAAATTTAGGATGGAGGATGATGCTCAATCCAAAATATGAAATATCTTAAAGTTTAAAAATAACTTACAAATGAATTTATATTTATCTCATTCCAAAAAATATTATGAGGGCTCGAACCTAAAACGTCTAAGTCTAAAATATGTTTTTCACAACTAGAAAAAATTCTTGGAAAATAATCTTTAGTAATATAAGTTAGTAATTAGTCATGTGAATATATATGTTGCTATTTGACTCAAATGTGAATTTGAGAAAGTGAAGAATCGTGGTGTGTCACAATTTCTGAGGCAGTGAGCATGGTTTTTTCCTAGTGTTCAATCGTGACATGATTTTTGGCATGCTTGGCATGTTTTCATGATAAGGTTGGTCGTACATTGGATCGTACGCATCAATCGTGACACGATTTTGACAGCTGCAGAGTACTATTTAAGTGTTTCAGTTCATTTTTTGAGAGTGGGCTTCAAGAGAGAAAAACTTGGGAAATCAAAGGAGATAACTTTAGGGTTGAGGGTCTTTGGTTAGGGTTCCCTTGGGGTGGGAAACATTGTAAACACCTTGGGTGACTGAAAATCATTTAGTGTCTTGTTCATTGGTGAGATTGAGAAAATGGGTAGAAATTAGGTTGATTCTTTGGGAGCTTGTTGAAGTTAATTTCGTGTAACCTCTTTGTATCTCTTTGTAAGAACTCATTGATAGTGGATTGGAGAGATCAATCTCTCCCCCAGAGTAGGTCAAGTTGGACCGAACTGGGGAAACATTTCTTGGTGTTTTTGTTTCTCTTCTCCTTTTATCTTTTGCTTGTGGTTTTAAGCTTTTCACTTTGATTCCTAGATTAGATCTAGGTGATGTTATTGTTGTTATTGCTTGTGTTTACTTTGATATTGGTTACTACTTTCCTTTGCTCCACACATCATAGTTTCATTGGTGTGAGTTTTGAGTCCGAATTCACAAAATATATATTTGTTCTTGGAGTCTAAAAATCACTTACAATTGTTATTCTTTTTACGGGAAAAAAATAACGTTATTTTAAATATGGAAAAAATTAACGAGTGCTCTCGAAGCATTCTTTAAAAAACTTACTTAATAAGTTTTTATGAAGACTTGTGTAATTAATACCTTAAAAATTATAATATTTAACTTTTGTAAGAAATCATTTCTTACTTTAAAATCTTTAAAGAGTGTTCTGACGAGACCCTTTAAATATTATTGTTCTCATTAAAATAACCTTTACCTTGTACCAAAAAAGTTTACCTTATAAATATCACTATCTCTATCTGGTATTTTTGTTGGAGAAATGAAACATATTTAATCCACTTGGCAAACAAGAATGCAAACTTCCCTCTCAAAAAAATAAATAATGCGAACTTCCTATAGAAGATACGAATCAACCAACAATGGCTATTCTCCTAGCATTCTTAGAAGTTAAGTTAAACCTTTCATACCTGGAAAGTTGTTATTACATGAATGGAGTCAAAGGAAAAAAAATAAGATTCTTCCAAAAGCTTTAAATCCTTAAGTGTGAATAGATTAGACCAACTTAGACATTGTAAGGTTTAAGTTTGGTCTCAACAAAAAATTCAAGAAGTCTTAGGTTAAAACCGTTGCTTTTTTAAATTTATTTTTAGGTTTAAGTCTGGCCTTTTCAAAACTCCAACTATAAAAATATTTTTTTTATATAAATTAGGTTTTTATTTGCACACAACTACAAAACTAATTCATCTATCTACTATCAAAACAACGAAAACCTCTTCCATAAGGACTATCAAAATAATTTGAATAATATAAAGTTGTTAACCAATAATCAAAGGTGCCTTATTGGCTTTTCAGTATAGTAGACAATAGATACATCGAGTTATAGTAGCATAGAATACAATATTTAATATAGTAGTTTGAATATCCTTTATTTTGAGAGCTTGCAACTTACAAATCACATTCTCATGATTTCATGACTACTTAACCAATAAGTGTAGTTTTGTAGAAATTATATGTGTACTTGAATGAACCTATATTTCAGGTAGGTAGTTAATTTATTCAAAAACACGGTTATGACAAGTAGGGTTGCAAGGGTAAGGGCAATCTATCTGCTGAAAAGTGCTTCTATCATAATACCAATCTCCTACAGCCTTTGCTATTGTCTGCACATTGTAAATAACATAAGTTAGCATTTCAAAACAAAACACTTCCATAAAAAAAGTTGAAATACCAACAAAAAAATAGAGGCAGAAAAACATGAAATTTTTCGCAAATTTTGAAGTTCGAGTTTAACTACTGGCATAGGCAGCCGTGACACTGTTTGAGAGAGCGTATGAAAACAGCTAATGACATGTTCATAAGTTGTTTTCAGGTTATTTTCATAAGTTCTCTAGGAAAGCTTATGAAAACAGCGTATAGCTTATATAAAAGCAATCTAATTTCAATCTATCTTTTGTCATAAAAACAACGTATACATAAACACTTATGCTTTATAAGCTATTAAGTAAGTTGTTTATCCAAGTAGGACTCAATTTCATTTTTTTCGTATCTAATTTCCATCTGCAATTAAACTTTTCTTAGAGGTGGAAATGTACAAGTTGTGGACAAGGAAGGAAAAAATGCAGTGTCTTACAGTTTTGGCCAGCACCGGAGAATCGGTTCTCATCCATGTTTCCTGCATTCCAGTTTGGCAGTGGGAATAGCAACCATCTATAAACATTCCTTTGGATGGAGAGTTACTAACCACACTAATTGCCTTTAAGAATTCTGTCCTGAAACCTGAAAAAACAAATCATGATGCATTAAAAATTTAAAATCAAGTCATAAAACTACGCTAAATTTTTGCAGTCATAAAATCATATAACCCTCCAAGCTCTCATGCAAATGGCAGAAAATTTGACTTTATTTTATTTTTTAGGCTTAATAGCAGTTTCAGTTCCCCTACTTCACCTCACTCACGGAATTGGTCACCTTTTAAAATGTTAAAATTCGGTTTATTTTGTCCCTCACTCAGGTTTTTGGGCCCAAAAGTGGTAATGTGACAAGTTTTTTATTGACGTGGCATAAAGCGTGCTGATCCAAAAACTTGCGACAGTCACTTTTGGATCCAAAAATCCAAGTGTGAGACCACTTTTAAAAGGTGACTAATTCCTTGAGTGAGTGAAAATAAGGGTTCTGAAACTACAATTAAGCCTATCATTTGTCAAAAAAATGGCTTATACACAAACACTTATATGATAAGCGTTAGTTATACTACAAGTGCTTAATTAATTTAGGTCTATAGATGCAAACAAATGAGAGGCAGGGAAAATTTTATACACCTTTCTAAGGTTAAACAGAAGTTTGGAAAACTTATTGAGTTTAGGTATCAACGAACTTAAGTGTGAGAAAGTCATGATCCCAAAATGCTTACCTTGCATTGTACTTAATTGATTAGCAGAACAGCTCTTTATATCAAGCTTGCAGTTTCTCCAAGTGCCATGAGGATCAGCAACACCTGGTGCCAAAATGTTCTTAATCTGAATCAAAGCAACAAGTTGAGGATCAGAAATAAAGACTGCAAAGATGTCAGCACTTGTAAGAGAAATAAGTAATGAAAACATAAAATGTCAATTGCATATGGATGATGAATGGTGAAACAACTTATAGGTGTGCAAGTAAGGTTCTGCATTTTAGAGCCAGTTTTGATAAACTACTCTTCGGACTTCTCTACAAACAACTAACTATGAAAAAAAGAATATTAACACAACTCTCTTGTTGTTTTCTCGATAAACACCTATAAGAATATCTTATACACTAGCGCTAACCACTTATCTTATTATTGCTTACCCTAGAAGCACTTAACTAAGCTGTTTATCCAAACCAACCCTGATATCTTAAGTCTATTTCTTCAAGTTCTGTATAAATCATTATGAATGTTGTAGAACATAAAATACAGAAGAAACACTAGAATTCTCTCCAACTATCGTTACCTTACCACCATATATACGATATCAAGTGTTACTTAACCACTTAAATACCCACTAATTGATCAAAGAATACAATCTTAGTTACATAGTTTCAAGTAGGAGTAATACATTCCAAAAGAACGCCATTCAAAAAATAAATAGATGTTTCTTGAGAAAGTGAAGTCTGACCTGCCATGAATCATAGGCTGCATTTACAAAGAAGATCGGTGTTTTGATTTGTGCAGCCACGTTTTGAGGGAAAAAACACTGCAAAAATTGTTCTGACGTATCAGCTACACCAAAGAAGTTTTGAATTTAAAACATTTACTGTTGACAAACTTACCAGCCCTGGTGAGAGTCTTGAAGTACAAGATGAAGGCAAATTCTTTGCTGAGCCCTACAATAAAGAAGAAAGTACAAATAGTCAGTGCCAATGGAAGGAAAATTTCTATTATTTCTTCCAAATGGAAAGTGTTGGTTTATGTTTTCACTCTAGTGTTCCAACAGAAAGTGGTAAAACAATATCAGCAACATTTCGTTCACAGCATAATAATAGAGAAAGAATGAGTACATGTGTTTGAACAACTTGACTGTAGAATTGTTCAATGTGTGATGCTCCGGAGACGGCCTTTCTGTTGTACAACAATAAGGTATTGATCATTAAATTACTTTAGAAAAGAATTCAGAAAAAAATGATTGTCTCCCAGTTATAAACATATTTTCAACACATCCCCACATGCGCAGGGATAGATATCTGGAGTCTGACCCGAGTAGTCAGATAGTGGACGGTCCAACGGATCCTAGATATATCTAATACCATCTTAAAGTTTAGGTTGGAGCTAATTCAACCTTACAAAACCAGAAAGCAATCTAAAATAACTTACGTATTTTCAGATAATATCTCATTTGTTACGGTACTCTAAAACAACTTACACATTGATAAAATAACCAGCATCTGAGACACATTTCACTTTAGCTGCTGCAGGTAGTAAAGTTTTGAAGCGATCGCATTGTAAAATTGAAGTCAATCCTCCAGCTGAACATCCAGAGAGAATTGCCTGCAGTTGCATTTCACCAAGTGAATTAGAATCTCACGAATCATTCATAAAGAATAAGAAGAAAAAAGTGATAAAAGTCGTGATATCTATCATACATTTTTAGCATTTTTCATTCCTTTTGCTAGTAAATCCTCAATGACAGCAACAAAAATCCTTCCTCCTCTGTAGTGCAAATTGGTTTTCTGGCTCATAATTCAAATTATAGAATCTCAGCATATAGTACATTAGAGAGTATAATTCAAAATTTCAAATTTTTTTGAATTTTTAAACTTACTGGATCGACAGCTTCAACATCGCCGGTAAATGATGAACCATCACAATACCTAACCTTGATTCTGTTCCAATTGTAGAAATCTGGAAATTGCAAATTACAACTATTGTTCAAGATTGAGTTCACGAGCATAGATAGTATCTAACTTATCTGATAAGCATTCATGCTATAAACGTTTAATTCAACTATTTATCCAAATAAGGTTTGTGTAGTATATTGACTAGTACACAATACCTGGATTAAACTTTTTGCCGCTACTAAAAAATCCAGAAAAGGAAAGTGTCTTATCCATTTTCTTTGATGATCCTAAACGAGTGTCTATTCGGTCAAGGCAAGTAGTTGCATTGTTGCACCATCCTCCTCCCTAAAATAATTGTACTCAAGATCATTATAAGACAAAAGAATTTTGCATAATTTGTACAAAATAAGGAGACAAGCTACTTCACCAAAGCTATTATATTATACAATATTTAGAAAATCTAATATGATCTATAAGATTAGATTCAATGTTTCGCTGATTTCATGCCATGTATCAGTATACAAGTAGTACAGTCTAAATCCTTCACAAAAAAAAAGTAGTACTGTCTAATGTAACACATCACAATGTATGTATATCATTATTATAAGCTTTAGCTAGAGGGCGAGTGTTTGCACATCAAGAAAATACTTCATAATGTGATCATGGTAGAACATTTCATGTGGTTCTTTGGAGAGATTTCAATATTTCATCATACAAAATGGTTTGTTTCATTATTCAATTAGGATTGGAGTCATCGATCAATACGACTAAATCTTGGTACTTTGTGAACACATCAGTCCACAATTTTGAGGACCAATTTGTCTATTCACTCAAAGAAAAGGACATTAATGATGCCAGTTTGCAGAAAGGGACATACCTCAAAGTGAACAATCCAGTTGTCAATTCCAGCTTCAAATCCCTTATCAAAGTGGTAAGCTGGTGGACTACCATCCAAACAAACTGCAAAAAAGGTTCAACATCAATTTCACAGTTATTATAAAGAACACACATGGTTAAATTTTCCATAATAAGACACAGAAGTACTTTCTTACCAGCTCCTTTTGCCACTGCACTTTGAACAAAAGTGATTGGCACAGTAACCCCGTCTGCTGCTTTTAGTAATAGCAGTGTACATATTACAAGACTGAATAATTGGTCCATTCTTGTACACTTTTTTCTGCACAAATATAACAAGTTTATCTATGGGAACAAAAAAGAAAAAAGAGTAGATCCTTGAATTATGTATGAACCTTTAATAGAGAGGAAGAAAAACTATATTGATAGATATACATATTAAAAACAACAAAAATTAGCTAAAACAAAAGGATGCATAGTACTATATATGGTAAGAAAGTTATGGCGAGTGAAATAAAATTAAGATACAAATAAATACTTTACTATAAATGATATTCTAAGTCAATATGTCAATCTTACAACATGCTAATTATTTGATCTATTTGGTGCCAGAAAACATCATACATAGTCTACTACTCTAGTCCAGAAACTGAAACATAGCATTTCCATATTTGAATATTGATTCATAGCAACACAAGAGAAAATACATCAATCTGTACAAGCCCCCAAAAACTTAGATATATTCTTTTGAAAGGAAAAACTTAGATATATATATAAAATAAAATAAAAAATCATTGGTCACACTTTAACACTTCCTAGATCAAAAAATAAAGTTTACTACAGAACAAAACTAGAAAAAGTTTTCTGCATTTTAGAACCCAAAAAACAGAAATATCCAACCACATGAAATGAAAAGTTGCAAAAACAGACATTACTATGAAGAAAAGAAAGTGAATATGAAACTTACTAGTTGAAACTTGAATGGAAGAAGGGAGTGATGTAGTTGGAAGTGGAAGAATAATAATGAGTGAATGAATAAAACTCAGTTGAAGATATGGCTTATAAAAGCTTTCAACTACCGACACTAGCTACAACTATTAGCTGAGGGAAACCGAGTGAGAAGGACTTGCAACTTTTAGAAAACAGTCAAACACAATGTTCTAGTATTAATAATCTTTTTTTTTTCTTTTAGTCCTTAACAGGTAACAGTCTTAGGGGGCTCCTAAGACACTCTTTTTAAGTATGGACAATATCTGAATTTTAAATTAACCATTAAATAGAAATTGTGTATTGGAAATTGTGTCTATTTATTTTTCAAAATTTTTAAAATTATTTTTTAGTTAAGATAAACAAATAATTATTAAAGAAAATTTCCAATACACAATTAATTGAATTACTTATAGAAAGATATTCAATAAAATTAAATTGAAAAAAAATTAATAGATTTTTGTTATAATTTTATAATTAATTTAATATTTTAAAAAATAATTCTTCATTATTTTATATTATTACTTTCGTTGGAATGTAATGTATTATAAGCAAAAATGATAATTGAAAAATCAATGCATATAGTTAAAATTTAAAAATTTAGTTCACATACATCAATTTTTAACTAACATTTATGCTTAGATTTATTTCGAATGGAGTACTATATTATTATTATAGAACAAATTGGTTAAGCAAACTATACAAGCAACTTTTTATAAATAGAGTTGTTAATTATTACTTGAACAAAAATAATAATTTATATTTCAAAAAATAAATTTCTATTTATAGATTAATCGATAAGCTTAGAACACAACTTAACAAAACACTTAAAATATACAGAGAATCCGAAAGTGGTAATGATATTGACTATTGACGAGGATGTTGGTTTATGGAACAGGGTTCATGTACAACTGGCACGCAGATGACGGTGACTATTTAAATGGGACCCAAAATAACCAATGGAACAAGACAAGACATGTGTATATTATATATAGTCTATAGTGAGTTTCTAGGGAGGTTCATATATTTGAATATTGACGGTGAGATATTCATATTCTCTTCTATCCACATATGACATTACACAACACATGCATGCCATGCACACACGATTCATCTCTCTCCTCAATTAAGAATTGGTTACAACTTACACGTTAAGTCATGAACTTCTCATACCTCATTCATCAAAAAGAAAAGCCATGACATGAACGTCTTTTCGGTTCTATTTGTTCCTTTGCCCGAAAGTGTCTTCTCAGTGTAAAACCGCGTCCAGCAACAACCCCACATAACCACATGGGGAGAGAAGACATTATATTCTCTCCACTTATGTTGATTCTGTGTTGTGTGTTTAAAATTTTGAAGTGTGTTACACTTTAATGTTTTATGTTCAATTCTCTCGGATATCAATTTAGATGGGTTAAGATAGACGAATTAAACTTCTTAAAAATATATGGGAAGAACTCGAAGTATCTAAATAATAGCTAAGAGAAGTATTTATATTAAAGTTTTAGTGTTCGACACACCTCAAATAAAATTATATCAATCGACATAACTTATGAAAAACCATAACTTATAAAATTATATCAAAGTATTTATTTTTTTCCGTCACTGATTTCCCTCCTTAATTTTGCTTTTCCTAACAGTGAAATGAAACATAATACTATTAACTCATAAACCAACTTTATAATCCCAATTTAAAAATAATCGTAAAATGATAGATAATTCTCATTTGACATCAATGTCAAACTAGTTCACACCGAAATTGTATCTCCCTATTTTAGCTTCCTTATTCTTTATAATATTTATTTTCATACATTATCTTTGCAATATTATACAATTCATCCTTTTACCTACAACTGCAACGACATATTCATTTCACTATATCTACACTGAAATAAGATAGAAGATAAAAACAGCAATAGCATTAAAAAAAAATTGACGAAAGGAAATGAAATCAAGATCACAAATCCCTTGTCGAAAATTTGAAAATCATGAATCATGTTAACACTCAAGACGCATATGTTTAATGATCAACTTTTTTTAGGAAGTAATAAGCTCATCAAATATACTTCCTCCATTTCAATTTAATTGTCATGTTTGAATTGTGTGTGGTTCTTAAAAATATGATTATTAATGATAAAAATTAATATCATTTATTAAAATATTTGTATTAATTATAGTTAGTGGGTGAAATTCAATAAATAAAAATATGTTAGCAGAAGGAAAAAAAATGTTACATTTGTATTTTAAAGCGACACTTATTTTAAAATAGAAAAACATTTCAATATATGACCAGTGATGAAGCTCTTTAATCTACTAACTAAAACAGTTTTAGGGGTTAGGGATAGGGACTAACAACCATCTATAATAAACTAGTGATTGATAGCTAACCAGCTAATAACTACTCTTATTAATGAGTCCTAATTGATATTCAAGATTTTGGGAAAGAAGACAACCATATAAATCATCGATTTTAGATGAATATTTGCACGTGTCACAAAGCAAGTGGGATAATTCAAGGTTAACTCAACTCACAATAATGACACGTTTAACGAATATGCAGTATAATAAGATAATTTTTTTCTAAAGTTCCGGCAAAAAACATTATCAAAATTATTTTAAAAAAAAATAAAGGATCAAAATAACTTTTGAGTAAAAAAAGTAAAATGACAAACAATTAAGTCTTTATAATACTTTTTTTTAGGGGAAAGTCTTTAAAATGACAAACAATTAAGATCACATTGTTAAAATTAATAAAGAGTATTTGAATAGAGCTCTCGTACAATCAAATGGAGTCGCGTGGTACTAATGATCACATCTAAGAGAAGCAAGATAGCAGATTATTGGTTCTAATCTTCAAAACCAAACTTCTTCCCGCCATATGGCAAATGCTTGGTAAAAATTAGTTCATAGCTAATAAGCTAGCCGATAGCAAATAAGTTTATAATGGATAATTGATAGTTTATAATAGATAAGATGGTGAATTAAATTTGTGGCGTTTTGTAAAATTAATAATAAACTGATAAATATGAAATGACAAAATAAAAATATTTATAATTAAAAATACAGCTAAAAAGGATAACTTTACTATACTCTTAATGATCTATTAGTCTCTCTTCTTTCGATTCTTTAAATTATATGTCTGATATATTAATTAAGGATAAATTTGAAAAATAACTCGTAATTGCTCTTTTCAATACAAAAATAATTGCATTTCTTAATTTGTATGAAATGACAATTTGGAATGGATGGGTATTTTATTATATCTTTTATATATAAGGCGGGGAGGGCGGGGCGAAAAAAACCCAACTAATCAGAGGCTTGGTTGGGGATCCAAATTTCAACCCCAACAAAGAACGAGTGCAGAAACGGGATTTTTTGCAGGAAGTTGGGGCAATAACCGCCCTGACATGCATTGTTGCCATGCCTACATTGCACCTACCAAGATAATTTGGAAAAATTACACATCCACATACCATACACATCCCTTACTAAACCACCACAACACAACTAAAAAATCAATTTCCAACTTAACCCATCAATATTCAGTCTTACCAAACCAGTAAGATGAGCCACAAGCAAATGTCCTCCACGCCCTCCACCCAACTCTTTTTTCTAAGGCATGCCAACGGGAAGGGGCGGGTTTTATCATACTCGGCCCGTCCCCGCCCCAAAACCCTGTCAAGGATACTAACTTCACAACCAAACTTGCCCCCAATTGGGACGGGTTTCCCCGTCCCGCCCCAACCCCCACCCGCGAAAGCTGTAGTAAAAAAAAAAACGTTTTTTCTTTTATTTTTCAAAGCAACAAAAAAGATCTAATAAACATTTTTCAAATGAGCAAGATAACTCTAATAAACCTATTTCTAACTAGTAACCATATAATAAAAACCTATTTTTAAAGAGGCTACGTAATATATCCCGGTTTGTTGCGAGATCATTAAAACAAAAGCTTCTACAGAACTCAGAACAACTTCAAGTTCTGTCTAAATATCATTACAGCTCATAACCAATTCATATTCAAAACAACGAAGGATTCAAAATCATCATAACAAAAAGAGTTCTAAATGATAATCATAAAGCAAGTCATAACACAATTGTTGGATTGACTTAACTTGGTGATCAACATCATTTCCATAGAAGATTTTGTAATAATATTTAAGCAAATTACTTTTCTACCTAGGATCCAAAATAGCAATGACTCTCATTATTTCATGAATCACACACCAATATTTATCAAACATATTCTCAGCCATTTTTTTTTTATCAATTCATGAGAGGATTCATCAACTTAAGTATTGCTTCTATGATCTCACAAATCTTAGAAAAGTATTCATTGGAAGTTGGATACTTGGTGCCAGAAAACACTTCAGTGATAGAGTTGAAGAATTTCAGTTTTCCACATATATCTTTTGCAAATTTCCATTGTGAACTTGTTGGCAAACAAGCGTACCCAGTTCTCCGAATTGCTAATCTATTAAATACATCTTCATACAAAATGGCAACTTCAAATATCTTGTAAGTGGAATTTCATCTAGTCAGACAATTTAAAACCAATTTCTTGGTGCAAGCGATTTTCGATTGATTGGCTGTTGACTCAAAATATTCCTTTATTTTAGGTGTTGTTGTCCAAAATGCAACACTATCTCGGATACTCTTTATCTCATCTTTTACGATCAAATTTAATATATGCTCGCAACAGCGCATATAAAGTAAGGCTCCATCTCTTAACAATGAATTTGGTTTTAGCCGAGCCTTAATTTTTTTCAATCACCGCATCCTTTGTGCTACAATTGTCCAAAGTGATAGTGGACAATTTTTTTTATCAATGTTCCAAACCATCAAAGATTCAACCAACGCATCACTAAGTTTTTCACTTGTATGAGGTGCAAAAACATAAATAAACCCTAACATAATGAGATTCACTAATATAAATAATATGCAATCAAACTAGTATAAATGATATGCAATCAACATCCGACTATTTTTGAAAGATAATAAGATCTGGTACATAATAAGATTCACATAATAAGCAACCGTACTAGTATAAATCATATGCAAAGTCCATAATTAAATTGGTATAAATAATATGCAATCTGACTATATTTTCAGTGCACAATAAGATTTACATAAGTAAACTATTTTTAGAAGAAATTATAATTATCTCAGATCCTAACTATGCAAAGTCAAATTTCCATCAATGTAATGAGCAATCACAACCATATGCCCTCTTTTTTGATTGCTTGAAGTCCACATGTCAGCAATAATGGTCATTCTTCCTTCAAGACTTTCTAACAACTTCAATGATGATAATCTCTCAAATTTGTACACTTTCAGTATCTCCTTTTTATAGTATTTCTACAAGGAACTTGAAATAGTGGTTGGAGAGGAGCTGAGTACCTTCTAAAACCGATATGATCCACAATTGAAAGTGGATATTCATGCAAAATAACTGCATGTGCAAGCTCTTTCCTAGCATTTTCAGCATTATAAATCATCCCAGTACCCAACTCATGTTTACCTTGCAAAGTTTGACCAGTAAGAAATGTTTGTCCTTTACTCGTTTTATAGTGTAGTACTGCCCTTTTATTGTGTTGTACTGCAGAATAATTGTATGTTTCTTACTGCTAAAACTTTGCAAGGTAAACAAGAGTTGTGTGCTGGGATTTATAATGCTCAAAATGTTAGGAAAGAGCTTGCAAATGCAATTATTTTGCAAGAATATCCACTTTCAATTGTGGATCATATTGGTTTTAGTTTAGAAGATACTCGGCTTCTCTCCAACCACTATTTCAAGTTCCTTGTAGAAATAATATAAAAAAGGAGATACTCAAAGTGTACGAATTTGAGAGATCATCAACATTGAAGTTGTTAGAAAGTCTTGAAGGAAGAGTTGTCATTACTTCTGACATGTGGACTTCGAGCAATCAAAAAAGAGGGTATATGGTTGTGACTGCTCATTACATTGATGTAAATTGAACTTTGCATAGTCTGATTTTGAGGTAATGATAATTTCTTCTAAAAATAGTTTACTTATGTGAATCTTATTAAGTACTGAAAATATAGTCTGATTGCATATTATTTATACTAGTTTGTTTGCATGTTATTTGTAGTAGTTTAATTATGGATTTTGCATATTATTTATACTACTCAGGTTGCTTATTAAATCTTATTATGTATTGAATCTTATTATCTTTTAAAAATAGTCAAATTTTGATTTCGTATCATTTATACTAGTTTGATTGCATATTATTTATACTAGTGAATCTTATTATGTTAGGGTTTATTTACGTTCCTACACCTCATAGAAGTGAAAAACTTAATGATACATTGGTTGAATGTTTGATGGTTTGGAACATTGATAAAAAAATTGTCTACTATCACTTTGGACAATTGTAGCACAAATGATGCAATGATTGAAAAAAAAATTAAGGCTAGGCCGAAACCGGATTCATTGTTAAGGGATGGGGCCTTACTTCATATGTGTTGTTGCAGGCATATACTAAATTTGATCGTAAAGATGGCTTAGAAGATGTGATGTGATCCTAAAATTCTCTCTCTTGAAAAGAATAATAAAGTCATTGTGGAATAAAAGAACCGAATTGATTTTTGGTTCAAAGTTTTATTTTCGTAGGTCATGATATGTCTGTCTTGTTTTGGCTATATCTGGAGCTCTGGATGTCCGTTTCAGGTGATCTTTAACTCGTTGGAAAGCTTACGAAATTCTCTACATTTCGTCTGTTGGATTCAAGAGCAAATTCGGAAGATTTAATGGTGTAGAATGAGATGTAAGT
>Ga0228711_1001630_pt1 | contig 33464 bp, 16 predicted proteins | sample MedpolnodulmetaG_2_FD_177996 | JGI IMG/M metagenome (GOLD analysis project Ga0228711, IMG submission 177996) | Root nodule microbial communities from Medicago polymorpha collected in Santa Monica, California, United States - brown nodules | ecosystem: Host-associated > Plants > Roots > Nodule... | reverse complement strand
TATAATTATAATTAATATATTATAATATTGTTTTTTACATCTTGATTAATTTTATCAAAATAAATCTTGATAATTGTGGCTCGATTCTTTGATTTTTTTGTTAAATTAAAAATATTTAAAATTTCGATAATTGCTTATCTAATGTCACATCCAAACACTTCAATTTATGTAAGTACTTTTTAGTATACATATCCAAACATAAATAGTTTATCAAGTATAAGAGCTTATGATGTAAGCTCTAATGTTATAAGTTCTAATGATATAAGCATCTATATAAATTGTTTATCCAAACGGGACCTAAGGTGGTTTTAATTGTAGATACTCAACCATGTTTCTTGGACTTCTCATTTATTGTTTGACTATTGATATTCATTTTTCACTTTCCAATGGGTAGATTTTAAATGGCAAAACTTTAACCGAAGAATTACTATATTAGTTGTAACTAATAGAGTCTTAGTTTTAAAAGAAAAATGTACCAAGCAATGAAAGAATTTTTAAGAGGTGACACACTATATAAGATGGTAATTATTCATTTAATAGGATATTTGCTTAAAAAAAATCATTTGATAGGATATGTATACCAAATTATCATGTTATGACTCTTATCATCATTCCCCTTTATAATTTGATCCCTTATCTCAATTAATTAGCACCTAGCTAGCATTAATTTTTAGAAAAAAAGAAAAAGAAGCACGTATAATTAATTTCATGTTAATTCGAACTATGTTTTTTGAAGGATGTTAATTGGAACTTGCCATTGAACTTCAAATTTCATGTTTGATATCCAACTTCTAATGTAGCGTTTTTGTTTAAAAATATTGCAGAATTTCCCTTTTCCATGAAAATATTGCATAATTAGCATATATATATATATATACAATTTGATTAGACATGTTCATTTCTTAGGTGGACATATTATATTTTAGAGGAACGTTAGCAACACACATTGTAACACATACTTTTCAACACAATCCTTTTGATTGGTTAAAATTTACATGGTCCTACCAAACTAAATAATGTGGGTCCTACATACATTTAGTGCTCTCATGTGAATATTAACCAATCAAAAAAAGTGTGTTGCTAAAATTTCTTAAATTTTAACAGGTGCCTTACATTTCTTGTGTCTGTGTAAAGCTTTTCATGTACCGCCGCCGCCGCTCTCCAACGTCATCCTTCGCCGCCGCTCTCCAACACCATCCTCCGCTGCACCGTCAAATATTACTTCTCTCTTCAGGCTCCAATGCTGTTTTCAAATTTCAGGTTCCTTTATTCTTCTTTACTAAATCACTCACGTTCACTCTTAGGGTTAAGGTTTTACTCTAACTTTAGATCCATTCTCAATGATTTTGATGTCGATAGCGCTGTTTTGTCCTTCAATCGAATGCTCCGAATGCGTGATACTCCATCCATTGTTGAATTCACCAAGATATTAACTTCCCTTGTTAAGACCGACCAGAAACCACTACCCCACTGTTCTTTCTCTTTCAAGACAAATGGAATTTAAAAGAATTATTCCAGATTTAATTACTTTAAACATCTTGATTAATTGATTTGCCAAGATTTTCAAGATTGGTTATAACCCGACTACGGTAACCTTGTCCACTCTTATCAACGGTTTGTGTCTTAATGGTAAGGTACAGGAATCTCTTAACTTTCACGACTATGTGATTGCGCGTGGATTTCGTTTGAACGAAGTTAGCTACGGGACTTTGATTAATGGGTTGTGTAAAATGGGAGAAACAAAAGAAGCCTTACGGATGTTGAAACAAATTGAAGGGAGATTGGTCGACACCAATGTGGTAATGTAAAGCACAGTCATTGATTGTCTGTGTAAAGATAAACGTGTAAATGATGCATATGAGTTATATTCTAAAATGATTACAAAGGGAATTTCTCCTACTCTTGTAACTTTCAATTCTCTAATCCATGGATTTTGCATTGTTGGTCGATTCAAAGAAGCATTTGGTTTGTTTCGTGAAATGGTGTTGAAAAACATCAACCCAGATATTTATACTTTTAGCATATTGGTTGATGTTCTATGTAAGGAAGGAAAGATCAAAGAAGCTAAAAATGTGATAGCTGTGATGATGAAAGAAGGTGTGGAACCTACTGTTGTTACATATAATTCATTAATGGACGGGTATTGCCTGGTTAATGAAGTGAATAAGGCAAAGCATGTATTCAACATCATAGGAAAAATGGAAGTGATGCCTATTGTTAACAGCTACAATATCATTATTAATGGATTATGTAAGATTAAAATGGTTGATGAAGCCTTGAATCTCTTCACAGAAATGCATTGCAAACCCAGTACAGTAACTTACACTTCCTTATTACATGCTTTATGTAAAAACCATTATGTTGACAAGGCAATTGCATTGGTCAACAATCTTAAAAACCAAGGCATTCAACCAGATATACAGACATACAATACACTTATTGATGGATTATGCAAACAAAGAAGGCTTAAGGATGCACAACTGATTTTTCAGGATCTTTTGACTAAAGGCTACAATGTAACACCCTGGACATACAATATTATTATCAATGGTCTTTGTTTAGAGGGCTTATTTGATGAAGCTATGACCCTGCTGTCAAAAATGGAAGACAATGGTTGCATTCCGGATGCTGTAAATTATCAAACGATTATTCACGCTCTATTTGAAAAGGATCAGAATGAAAAGGCGGAGAAACTTCTTCATGAAATGATTGCTAGAGGTCTATTGTAAGAGTTACTCTAGGTAAGATATTTCTCATTATATAATTGGTTATTTTGAATTTTGATGACAACTATGCAATCATTATGATTTATTGATTTTTTATTTTATTTTTTAAGTAAAAGGTGGACTACTCAATGTTCTCACTACCACTTTAATGATAAAACTCATGTTTTGTTGATATGCTCATTTCGATATTATAATGGTGTTAATGACTGAATTTTTTTTTCTTGACATAGTTATCTGTTATCTTTGCAACGTACTGTCAATGAGCTTTATCTACTTTAATGATATTTTCATTTATTGAGCTTTATCTACTTTATTGATTTTAACTATGTCAAGAATGAGCAATGAATGTAATGTTCCTGTGTTGTATATGGTTTATTGAGTGTTGAAATGATGCAATAAGTCTATGCAAGTCTAGTATCTTTGCAAAATGGGTTGCTCACAAGTTTTCCATAAATATGTTTTTAATAATCATCCTTCCTTTTTATATGATGAAAAACAAAGACATAATGGAAGCATTGTATCTAAGCTTATTCCTTTTTTTTTTGTTAATTCTGTAATAGGTAGGAAATCATGTTTTGGAAAATATTTTGCCATGGTTATATCATCATACTCTGTTATATTTGTATTTTTTGGTTTTTTTTGAACGACAAAGATATTTATATTGATCGAAGTTCACTGAACAAGTATGTACCACATTTTCCTATTACTTACCAACACTTGCAATTTTAACATTTTAAATTGATAGAAATTCGCTTGGATGATTATGCAAGAAGAGCTTGATGATCTATCTAGTATATTGTGTTAAGTATGGTTTGTTGCTGCTGTTACAAAGATGACTTTAATTGAAGCTTTCCAGATCCCACTTGGTGGGAGCATCTTGCTGGAAACAATAGAAAATAGTTTTCAACTTTTCATACGCAATGAAGCATTATCTGAATAGTGGAGAGAAGATTTTTCAATTGTACTACTCCAACCATCAGGCTTTGCACTTCATTTTAAACATTGTTTTTGTACCGTTGTTCATATAATTTGAAAATTTTATCATTAATGATTCAGATTCTGAATTTCAGGATTTGGTACCTAAGGGACACGTTATCTTCAGCAGTAAAGAAAGACATTGTCTGGATTACAGCCCTGACTGTCCAGGAAGCTTAGAGGTAATAGCATTAGAAGTATCAATAATGTTTATAGAGTTGATGAGGAGTTTACATTTACACTTCATTTTTTTATCAGTCAAGTGTGAATTCCATTTGACAGTGTCTATTAAGATTTGTGTCTTCCAAGCCACTTTTAGTATTGGAAATGTGTATTAGTTTTTCATTTTGATATTTAGAAACCTCATAAAAGATCCTATTACATGACTATTATGAAAGTCTTCTATGAGAATCATTCTATGTTACTCTATTAGGTTACTCATTTTTTTTTCCTGTTGTCAACATATGTATGATTTGATTATTAGGTCTGCTCTAAAGAAATACACAGAAACTTAAAGCTTAGAACTATGTAGCACTGACACTTCACATTGAAGATGTGTCAGGTTCTCGACACCTGTACTTGCAGTTACATTAGATTATTCCATTTTCTCAAATCATTACCAGTGTTGACGTGTCAATGCCGTGTCCGACACCTGTGGCTGTGTCAATGCTTCATAGTCTGAGCCTCTGAAGTCAGTTATTTTGATTGAGGTGGTTTTCTTTTTCTTATGGCTAAAACCAGTCCTTACATGAGATACTACCAATGAAGTACCAGTAATACTTTATGAAAATGGAATAACTATGTTACAACATATGTCGGTGTCGTGTCGTTGTTGGACACTGACACATGTTGGACACTGGACACACCTTCAATTTGAAGTGCCGATACTAAGATACTGCACATGTGATTGTGATATCATGCTTGGTAGTGTGATTATGCAGCCAGTGGGCCTCATCCATTTCTTTTACATTTTGAGGGATTTATCATTACTAATTACAATATGATAATTTTTAAGTATATTATTGTTTTGTTAAAAAGAACATGTCTAATTGTTCACCCTACTTCAACGACGGTTAGCATATCAAGGTCACTTTTAACCTGGACTCTAACAATCTTCATAGGAAAAATCCCCTTAACAGCAATCCAATTGATTTGGGTGAACTTGCTAATGTGTTTTATGGAGTGGCCTAATAATGGGAATGCAATTAAGTAGAAAAGAAGAGCTTGCCGAAAAATCACATGACAGGAACCAACATATTTTAACCTAAATAATCTGGAGGTTTTGTATCAAGCTTGTGTATCCATAATATTTTCAGAATAGTAATAGTTATCTAGAATTCAGTCTTTCTTCAAATATTATGTCATTTAAATATAGTTTAAGCGCAAGTATATTGTTATTTTGGTCTGCTATATCTATGCCATAGTAGTTAATAGCGGAGCGTAGCGGCCGACCCCAAAAATGCTATAGCGGGATAGCGCTATGACTGCTATTTCATAGAGAACAGAATAGAGTTTTATATGAACAAAACAGAGGATTATTTGTACAAACTACAAACAGAAACAGAGAGCAGAATGGAGTTTGGAATCAATAATAACAAAGAAAACTAGAACAAAAAAGTAACAGGACAACAGAGTTTGAGATTGTTAAACAAAAAAATAACAGGATAACAGAGCAAACACGACAAAGTAGAGGAAGATTTACAGCAGAGGTCAAGAAGTTTCACAGAACAGCAGAAAAGCAGAGAGAAGATGCTGAGAGAAGATGCGTTTTGCAGATGAACGCCGTTTTGCATAAGAATGAAAGAAGGAAGAGAGAAGCTGACCTTTTTTAGGGTTTGATGAAAATGTCAAAAATACCCTTGTTTTTTTTTAAAAAAAACCAAGGACAATTTTGTGTTTTCTTTTAAAATGAAATAGTTGATATGTTAGGGGGAGAGGGACTTGTTAGTAGCAGAATTCAGACCCCAGAACTCCTACATAATACTATTCGATGTCCCAATCCTTATTACTGTGCTATTCCTTAGGAGATCCACTTAGTATAATTGATGATTTTAATAATCACTTGCTTAATGTCAAAGCTTTCTGCTGCTTAAACCCACAACTTATGACAGATATTCAATTAGGTAAAGGTTGCCTCTCTTCTGCTGCTTAATGTCGACAGATATACAAAGCTTTCTGGAATTTTTCACTATTTCCATCAAGTTGTCACAATCAACTTACGATGGATATTCAATTAGGTAATTGTTACCTCTCTTGCTAAAGAAGTGTTTGATTCACATCATAATGCTTGCTTGGGTAATTTTGGCTTTGCCAGACAACTAGAGTTTGAGCGCCTGGGACATGGATAGCCAATTTAGGTTGGCGTGAACTGGAAGTATTGGTGGCACAATTGACTATTTTCCGTCAATAGCTTCCAGAACAGAATCATTTCTACTTCCAAATACGATATTTGTTTAGGCTTTTTGGTAATTGTGGAAAAGATGATGCCTTTAAAGATAGTTATAAACCTTGGTGATAGAATCATCGAGTATTTTGCCTGGTACCTTCTGGTTTTATAGTATTTATAACGGATATAGCTGCTATGGCTGATTTCTTGAGGCTTTTTGTGATCACAGCCGTAATGACAAAGTTGTTGTGGACAGATGGAGTAATGATACATAGCTGGGAGATACTCCAAGAGATTGGACTTGCGGACAATGCTTAAGGTCTCCACTTCTGGTTGTTACATATTCTGTTAGCGTATTAGCACATTTCCAATTCTATTTTCCTATGCCCTTTTTAGTTTTTAGCTATGAAGCACAGACGTGGTGGGAATCTGGCGTGTCGCCGTGTCCGGCGCGGTTCCGACTCGGACACGCGTGCGACACTGGTACGATTCGCGTCAGATGCGGATTCAGCCATATCCAACAAAAAAAATCTATTTGGTCGGACACGGATGCGACTCTGCTCTGGTGTAAAATATATAGTTGTGTCCTGCGTTTTTTTAGATTAGCCGTGTCCGTGTTTCGTAGGTTTTTAGCTTTCACCTTTTCTGCTAGTGTCTTAGCACTGAGGTGTAGCTACTTGTCAATAGGTACAGCATGATGAATGAAATGGCAGAAAAAAATTAAATCTGATTTTTTTTTTAACTTGTACACTTTATTACTTACTTTCCCTTGAGCTTGATTCTTTCTCACAAAGGGTCGTATCAAAGAAAAACATATTTTCATTAGTTAAACTATCTTGCTATTTGTTCAAAATAACATTCTCTTCTTTTTTTACTATTTGTGTGAAATTGTTACTTTTTTATATGTTCAAATGATTGAATCATTCTTAATTTTAAATGTTTTGTTTTCATCAACATTTAAGTAATGAGGTTGCTGGGAAAGGTTCATTCCACCATTACACATTGTACTAGTTTTTATTTTTTATTTTTTTTAAGGATGGATGATAATCAACAACCACCTCACTCTATGCATCTAAATAGACGCTACAATCAAGTTTATATTTAAGACCTTAAACCCTTTAACCAACTATATTCCATACATACATAAGTCTTAGCCATACCCAATTTGTTGTCTTTATTTTTTTGGCTGCTCCATTTATTATTACAATAAGCTGTTCAAAGGGATACAACAAGCATTTATTTATCCCAACTGTTGGCATTGAACCAATGCTCAATATTCAAAATTATTGGAATTTAAATGTGAGTGATTAGTCTCATATCAATTATCAATGAGTTCAATATATAATATATGAGAGGTGACATATACTCAATAACTTAAAGTTATGGGGTGATATGTGGTCTCTAGGTCTCTTATGGATACTGATCATTAGCTCATTGTTGCTCCCGTTATTCTCTTAAATTCTCTATCAAGTGGTATCAAAGCTGACAGGGGAGCGAGAGTAGATGTGGGTGTAACGGAATCTTGTATAAGTCTATTTGGTGGTTAAGTCATGCGGTGTGTTCAATTGATTTGAATTTGTCTTACCTTGATTATGAATGAGGTGAACGGAAAAAAATAAAATGAGAGATGATCTTTATACCCAAAAGTTTAAGGTTTTTGAAAGAGATGTGGTGTTCAATTTTCTTAGATGTCTTGATCATTAGCCTGTTGTTGTTCCCGTGCAACTGGACTCCTCTAACAAAAATGTATTGTACTTTTATATTTGTTCATTGAGCTGGAACGAAACTCTTGGATATTTTAACTCAAAGTTATTGAAAATTATAAAACAAAAATGGAAACTGGCAACTTAATTAAGACTGCAATGTATGTTTAATATTAGCCTAGTTATTTTTCATGTGACCTTATAGCATATATAATAGGGCTTCTATATATAGAACCAAGAATATAAGCCTAACTATTTTTATATAACAATGTCATATGCTGCCCCCTTTTTCCATAAAGGGATGGCGTTTTCCTTTCTGATAGGGCTTCAATGATGTTGAATGATGAAGAATCAGTGACAGTGATTAATTCAGACAAAATGTTTGGCAGAATTGCCTTAAATTGCATATGCCAAGTGGTCCATGTGTGTGACCAAATAATAAACCAATGAAGCAGCCATGTGCCCTTGCTCTTAATAAGGGAAAAACATGTGATGTGAGATTATGTGTAGTCAAATACTAAATGAGACTTGAGTGGGGGAAAAAAAACAAAACTAATATAAAGTTTTGGAGGTTTTTGCAACAATATAAATATGATGAATTTAATTGAAAACATATCACAAACAACAACCTGTTAAGTTATGTATTGTCAGAGTTAACTTGAACATAGATATATTATTGATATTTAACTTGTTTAATTTCAGATTAAAAGGTTGAGGCAACATGTATTCTGAGTTGAAGGATGAAGAACAAATAAAATTTGGTACAACTTGCTTGTTCATTGGCAATTAGTCTTACATCCTATAAGAATGGAAATATAATTTTCAATTCTGGTGTTTCCTGCTATGGTGGGTCTTATTAGAGATTCTTTTATGACACTTTGTTTGCATTGTATTTTTTGTCAAATACTTAATGTCCATACAAAAAATAGTTTTGTCTTCTAATATTGGTCAAATTAGAAGTCATCAAAAGTAGTTTTTGCACCAAGTTGAAAAATATAGATCCAACTGGAAGTAATAAAAATAAGACTTAATTGCATGTTTGATCCCTTATATTTATTTTAGTTTTCAAGTTGGTCCTTTATGTTTTAAGTTGGTCTCTTACGTTTTAAAAGTTTCAAGTTGGTCCAAAACGTTACTCATGTTGGAATAAGTTAGTCCCTTTCGCGACATGATATTGAGTTTAATAAACCAAAAAAATTAAAAATATGTTTTAAACTGGTTTTCTAAATAAGTTATGGTTCTATCATCCATGCTGTCAACCCAAATCTTTAAACGTTAAGTGACGGAAGGGACTAACTTATTCCAACGTGAGTAAGGTTTTAGACCAACATGAAACTTTTAAAACGTAAGGGACCAATTTGAAACTTTTAAAACATAATGGACCAATTTGAAAACTAAAATAAACATAAGGGATCAAACATGCAATTAAGCCTAAAAATAATTTTTGCACTGAGTCGAAAAACTTATATCAAGTTTTACATCAAACCTGTTTTTAAAATAAAATCAGATAAACATAAATCACTTCTATTGACTTCACGTCAACTGAAGACTTGGCCTGTCGATTACCGTTTTCCTATATCAATGGGCTATTGATCAATAATGTCAACGAAAACATACTCTCGTTCCGACCACCCAAGTCATCGGTAATTTCAAACCTACTAAAGGTTTCAGGCCAGTCGATAATAATCTAATGTTTGGTGTGGATATTTCATCTTAACATTTCTCCATCGTCTCAACCTTAAACATCCATATCATTAATCTTCGTCATTTGCACTCACACCATCATTTGTAATTCACATGGCCTCGTTGACAACGTGTTATATCCAACTCGCCACCATTTACTACTTTTTTCATTCGGGTTTGATCGCTGGCAATTTTATTTTTCGAAGATTCAAATTTATCCACATCAATCTTTCTTGCTTTCCACAAGCCATTGACCTACTGCTGACACATCCACCTGAATGTAAAGTTGTATTGCCAGTTGTGCTGGGTCGGGGTCGGGCCGGTAAGCAGACCTTGTCCAATCCTACCCCATTGGAGAGCATGCTAACGCTCTTGAACATGTTATGTTGTGTGCCTGAACCTCAATGAATATATGTACAAGACTGTGAGCATTATCCTCACATATTGATCATGAACGTCCCCACGTATATATAGGAACAAATGCTACCTTTTGTTTTATCAACAACAACAAAATGCTACATTGGGCCAACCTTAACTGTGGGCATTTCCCCGCATGCTAGGCCACGTTGCCCTACTTCGAAGGTTCTGAATTTAGCTTCTTATCTTTCTTTTTTTAAGGTTCATTTTATTTTACATATTGTCAGTATAAAGATCTCAACAATCTATTTAGATCTCAATATTTATTCACAAAAATAATGAAATAGTGAAATTTGATAGGGCGTTTGTACTAAAAAAAAACAATTATTCTATACAGAGAGTTGTCAACAAGTTATCATAAAGTGGTTGTACAAATATAATTTCTCTTTGGAATTATACAAAAATGTTAATTTTCTGTTATGAGTTGCTTTATTTATTTTTTTGTATTAAAGTGAGGATTCACCAAGTGGACAAGTGCTCGCTTAGCGAATTGAAGTTAATAGCGAGTGAAGTAGTTGCCGGTTCATCCATTAGGTAACTAATGGTGCCTTAATTTACTAAGCAAATTGACACTCACTTAGCAAATATGGTTTAAATGAGATTGAGGGGGAGCCCTACTCATATGAATGAATGAACTCACCCTTAAATGGTAGGTTGTTTTCATCAAGTTTGAGTAAGACTCATATATGGCATGAACAAGTGGATATTGAACAACATATAGTGCGAAGACCCATATACTTTATGCTTTAAAATTTTGAATGAAAATATGGTGAAAAATCTAACTTGTGTGATTTTTGCTCAATGTGATGATTCTTGGGACTCTCCTAATGACTTAGCTGGAATTAAGTCATATAAAAAACTATAATATAATCTTCAGTGATCCCTAAGTAAATGAATAAACTATGAATAGAATACGCTATAATTGTATGCAAAGATAAATATTGAATTGAATATATTAAAGAGTGGACTTTATCACTTATAAATTGGAGGGAGTCTGATACAGAACATTAGTAGAGTTTTGTTAAAGGTAATTTGTTGACTAGAAAAGTTTTGTAACATGTTCAAAGAGATCTTATTGGAGAAGAATTTTTTCTTTATAGTGTTAGCATTAAAAATATAATCCATTCGTAGACTAGACATATGTTAGTTGCTATATGTTTTAATTTTTTATTCAATTTTATTTCATTGGTCCTCGTTTACTCTTTAGTTAAACTGTTTTTTGTTCTTCGCTTATCTTATACTTTGCTTATGCATGTGGTTATTAAGAAAGAGTACGCATTGAGCATATGGCCAAAGCTTAAATTTTCTCTCTCTCTCTCTATTATGTTGCGACTACCGTTTATGGATAGTCACAACAACTCAAGTGGTTTGAAGTATACTTAAATCAATCGAAAACGTGATAAAGGACATTGGTTAATTTCCTATGTTATGGGTGTGGGACCGAAAATACACCGGTGCTCAAGTCAATTTGTGATTGAGGTGAGTGTGAGGTTTTAGAATATAATGTGTGGAAAATTTTCCTATGTTAGTATTCTTTAATAGATAGGGTATATGAAGGCGGGGGTTAAAAACAAGTCGAGGAAGATCTTGCGTGATTTTTGGATCATTCTGATCTTGACCGGTCGATGACAGAATGGTTGGTCGATTAGTTGTGGTGTGTCGTTGGTGCACCTCTATAGCACATAACCTCTATGATGTGGTGCATTTTGTGGAGTCTACTTGAGCCTAGTCCAAAGCAAGGACGGATTTTTCAGAAGATCAAGTTCGAATTCTATCGGAAACAACTATTTATCATATTTTAGTTATTTCACAAACAAACTTCAAATTGTTAAAGCCCTTTTTACCCGAGAATCAAAATATTAAGATTAAAAAAATATTACATCATAAATATAAAACCTCATTCATTAGCAATGAGAAAAAAAATAGTTGTCTCCGTGAGCTTAACTCATTTGGTAAGGACAATGCATAATATATGTAAGGTTCGGGGTTCGAACCCTGAACACCACAAAAAAAAAGAAGCTATAATCCCTTTATTTAAGTTCTTTTTCTAAAAACCTTTATTTAAGTTCTAAAATATGTGTGCCTAATATTTGAAGAAAATGATATACATATTACACATTAATTCTAGAAAAATTAAGAAGCAAGTAGGAATTATTTTTTTTATGAGTAAGAAATTATAAGTTTGTGATTCTAACTTATTACTGCCTCTGTCTCTACATACAAGACTATTTTAGTCATTTAAGACCATTTTAGTTAGATCACTGGAATCAAGAAAGTTGGTACTGATATTAAATTTGTTTGTAATTATTCTTGTGTTTACAATTTTATCCTTAAAAAAATAGTTAGTTTATGTTTTAAACATAGTATTTATTGTTGATTAAAAAAAATAATTAATATAGTTAAAAATACAAAAGAGGTTTTATAAAAAAGAACAATTTTTTTCCAAAAGAATCTTATAATAAAAAACAAATGTAATATTTGTTTGAGTAGTGATATTTGTACATCTCTTTTTTACAACTTTCATGACAACTTTGTTTTTCTCTTTTATGATTGGTCAAAAACAATAAAGAGAGAAAAAATAAAAGAGAGAATAAAAACATAATGTGAGTATAAGAGAGAAAATTATCAAAAAATTATTAAAAAAATGATTATACAAATATCATTTCTCTGTTTGTTTATGGGTGTGGTAGCTGAAAGAGCTTGTCCAATGTGTCAATTTCAAGCCAAAAGTATGTCTATTTAAGCAAAATGGAAGTGAGTATCAAATCCGAATGGATGTTTGACTTGGGTATACAAAACGACACCTATTGCCAATTGCGTACTCATAATGGTATTGGCATGCCTATTTTGACCCTTGCCTTTATGTGAAGCATTGTGTCTTCCAATTGCATGTATTCATATGGTGTTATATCATTTTCATAGCAGCTGGGGTTATGGTTTTACATACCAAATATATAACTACCAATTATGAATAAAAAATGAAATTTTTTCATGCTTCATATAGATCATATAGAAACGTCCTAGTAACTCATGGCTGTTGTTGATTTTGAGGTATATGACAAGTACCTACCCACTTAGAGACTGTCTTTTGAATGTTTGCAAATTTTATTAAAATAAGAAATAAAAAAAGTAATATTGTTCCTTAAATATGTGAGACATTGTCAAAATAGTTTTTGGATATATTAAAATTATAATGTAATGTATACTTAAATGAATTTTTCCTTAGTTAGTTTTGATGCTGAATGGAAGCAAGGATTAACAAACACTAAATCTAAAAGATAAACAAACAAGTTGCAAGTGACAAATTTGTCAAAAGGGGTTTCTGGAATCAATAAAATTGAGAAAAGTTCTCTATAATTTTATTGAATGAAAACCTGTCACTTAGGCTACGAATGTTTAGCTTAAATACTAGGAATATAACAAACCCTACTGGGTCGGAAATAACAATTTGAAACAAAAACCAAAAAAATAATGAAGTTATGCTGAAATAATAAAAATCTGACTTTAGGCTTTCAGATGACTTTTTATGGTTAAATCGAGTTTAATTGCCTTTTCAAAAAGGTATAATTCGAGTCAATCGGAGATCGAATGTCAAATCTACACTATTTCCATTGAGTCTTTCTTACGCGTCACTTCATCTTCAATACATGCGGCCAATTTGCCTACATCAAGTTTAATTCTTGAATTTTCAAAAAACAATATTTTCGAATATGTCTTTCTTTTAAATAATTTGGTTCTCGAATATAGTTCTTATTAATCAATTTGATCTATAATATTGTTAATACAAGACACAGTTAGGAATGTTTTTGTAATTTCAATGTATTCGAAGAAATAAGGGACAATGTCTCATACTTTATGTAATGAAAATAACTGTTCATGACTCAATTTCATTTACACATATATTTATCAAGTCAATTTATGTATCACAAAGGGAGGAATTTGTCGACTTGAAAGAAACATCTCTCTTTAATTACAAAAGTGAGGATCATATTTCTCTCTACCGACAGTTTATTTAGGTACGCAAAAAGACTAAACATGTTTAAATACATTTTTTCTTTAAAAAATAAAATAAAGAATATAAATATGTTGTTATTAATTTTCATCTTTTTAGTTCTCTATGACTTTATTTTTGTTATTAAAGTTGTTAGATTCTTCTTTTGAACTTTAATAGTACTACTTGCAAGTACAAAGACACTCTACCATATGATTAGCTTTAGAATGCTTTAAATAAACTTTTTATAAAATGTTGATAATATTGATTTAGTAAAGTTTAGTTTTGCACAAATAGTGAGATAAAGAAAGAAAGTAAAAAAGGTGTTATTTTCTTTCTGAGTAGTGTGCATAATGCATATCCAATTCTAAAACTTGAGCATGTTAAATGAAATATGTTTTTCATTTGTTCTTTATTGAAATATTTTTCAAATTAAATAATAGCATGTGTGAGGGTTATTTTCTCACGATTTTTCAAGTATCCATAAAATATTAGGAACAAGTCTATCGAGTCCATTGATTGATACACTAGTGTACTCAAATCTTATATTCCTCCAAAGCTTGGAATGAATGTGCTTAATCTTCACTTTCAATGAATCTTAATATTAATGGCCAAAACAACATCACGGACAGGTCTGGATTTTACATCAGTTTTGTCCATTCTGCCACCTTAATTATGTGATTAAGGGTGCAAATAATAGTCTATTGGTTGTCTATATTGTTACATATCACATGTAACCATTTGTTTTCTATATTAATATTCCCTTCTTCCAAATAAAAAATAATATGAATTCTATTTTGAGAATTAATATTGTTCAATAATAACATACTCCCCACAGTGACCTAACAATAACGCTTAAGTGGTTAATAAGTTCCATCAATGACATATTGTTTAGGAAAATATGAGTTCTATTTTTGGGTGAACAATACTTGATCAGACTTTTAATAACTTTGACCGAACTTTGGATTAACAGAGCCTCCTCCCCTAAAAACTGGAGGGTTAACACACAAAAAAATACTCTATACAATCCCATATATAATTAAAGTTTTTCTTTTCTTTCAGATTCATTGAATAACTGTTGGTTTTCTTTCAATAAATTTAAAAAATTAATATTTGCTTATATATGAGATCGGAAGGAGTACGCCTTAATACATCATAGTAGGTTTACAAGATTTGAAAACAACTTTAATTATCCCTTAAAAAAACTTTAATTTCTTAGCCCTTGTTATATAAACCACCTACTATAAAAAAAATGTTTTGCTATATAAACTCAATACTATAAAATAAAAACATTGGGCCACCTACAAACCTGCTCACTAAGCGGTTACAGCCCAAGCCTAGGGCCAGGGTTGTCCCGATAATAAAAATTAGTTCAACTGTTCAAAATTTGACGCAATCATGCATTCAAGGCAATCATGATCCTTTAATCGAGATTGTACAATCTATATTTCAACTTCAATATTATTTATTTTATAAAATATAAAAATCTGCACTGAAATCTAAACTGCTTGATCTTGATTCAACAATCACAATTATTCTGAGTGGATGACTGTGTCAAAAATTTGTCTGCAAATAATCCAATTTAAACTATCTTTTAAAACTTAAATTTTTATGACCGAGCTGACATCTGATAAACAATTTAAATTTGAAATGATATTTCTAAACAAGCCACCCACACTACATGTTCATCTTAATAAAGTAATAAGAAAAACACTACATGAACACATTCCAAAGGGTACTATACACTGACACTAACATTGTGCTGAGTTATATTTGTATATTGCCTTAAATTACAAGACTTGTTGTTGGTTTTCCCTTTGACCACACTCCACAGTCCATATGCATACACATGGCTTGAACACTAACCAATACAAATATACCATATCACACAATAGTTATACAAACATTCTACCTAACTTGTTATTATTTTTTCTAACATTTCTTCACTGCCCTTTCTGAAGTACTCCCTCTTTACTCATTAGTTTTCTTTAGTTTTCTCTTTTGTTTTGGAGCTTTTGCTTTTGGTCACAAAAATGTGTGACAACTTTTTTATTATACTAATAATTACAATATACTGTATATTTTACACTCTAGATATTAATCACCTCCTAGATAAAAAAACACGTCCATTCCAAAAAAAAAAGTGTGTCCAAATTGTGAAGCCAACAATTAAGAATAAGAACAGTAAATTATCAATTTTAATAAAATAATTTTTTTTTTACCGAAGTCAAACAAATCCACCAAAATTAATATAAGAAATAATCGAATTTGAGATCTTATTCTTGGTTACCATTAACCAAACCCAAATGGGAAAATTGTTTCAGCCTTAAAACATAAACACTTTATCTTAGTATAATATAGGGTAAATTACACTAATCTCCCCCGAGGTTTCATTAAATGACACATACAACCCCTCTAGTTTTATAATAGACATTAACCTCTCCCAAAGTGTCATAATTAGACGGATACCTCCCTTTACAACTTAACACCATTAATTATCCGTTAGAAGTAAAGCTGCTACTTTTCTCTTTCTAGTTATGATAATCTTCATCTTCTAAACCATAGAATATCTGCAAAAATTTCTAAGCTTTTCTTGTCCGTTCTATCAGCCATTTTTTGTAACCTTTAGTCAAAAGGTTTTTTGGCTTTGATTTTTGTCACATTTCCTCCCTACAATTCACAAAAATTTCAATCAATTGAAGCTTGTTATTATTCCAAAGGCAAATGGGTTTGGGACGAAACTTAATATTCAAATAAATTGTACCATGAAAATTGCCCTTTTTTTGTTCCTGGATTCCAATACCAGCAAAACGAACAGGACAACAGATATCCTCAAAAGCATGATGTACGAGAATGGAATCTATCCAATGGACAAGAACCAAAGAGACAGACATGAGCTTTATGTTTTATGTGTTGCTTTCATAGAGGAATGGAAATTTTGGTTTGGAGGAGAGTAATAGACAACGTTAACATGAGTTTTTTTTTTCTTAATATAATTTGACAAAGTTAAACGGTGTTTAACATCAAGGGAGGTTAGTGCTAAATAAGAAACTAGAGGGGGTGTCTTTGTCATTTAAAGAGACCTCAGGGGAGATTAGTGTAATTTACCCTGTAATATAATACAAATATATGATTTATCATTATTCATTAAACAAAGAAAACGGCCATTTAAACTAATCAAACATTCTTTTTATTTTACTAGATATTTAGACATTCCTATTGTGCTCCATGTTTTTTTATCAAAAAGCATATATAGACCTATTTGTCTGATTGGTAGTCTCTATACAAAATCAACGAGTATGTTAAATTTTTAAGTTACTAGCATCAAGGCTAGAATTGGTTGTTAGGTAAAGTCAGGAGAGTTGATCTAACAAACTTTCTGATATCGGAAAAACTCAATCGATATTCGGTTCGTTTTTTTTTTATTTTTAATTTTAAAATTGTTAATAGTTAGCTTTCTAATTTCTGTTTTAAAAAAAAATTATTTTTTCATCAAAGTTATTATTGGATTGAGTCACGATCAGGTTGTTCGTTTTAAGACGTTTTACAACTCTACTCAAAATTATTCAGGACAGACATTAAATTACGTTGCATCCGGATAAAACAAGATTAACTACAAATGTGAGATTAATTATTGAACTATAGCTAATCGTTTAAGAATTACACATCTAAAATAGTACTAAGACCACTCTTAATTTAATATTAAAACCAATCAATCATGATCCACTCATGGTGATTATTAGAAAGGCAAAAAAGATTGAGATTTTTTAGCATACTCTCTTGATTGGAAAGTGTAGACAAAATGAGCCGTTTACATCGGTTGGAAGCATCTTCCTAGGGATTAGATCAAGCTCAATTGTTATAGAGCTTACAAGGGTTCAATGAACATTGCAGGATACGACAATATTTTTTCGGGATTCAGATGGTCAATGGCTTAAAAGGGATATGCAAAGGATTGAAATTTGTGATACCCTTCAAGCTGAAATATGGGGAATGTATACAAATGATAAGAAGATAAAGATATACGCATCTCATATCATAGTAGAAAAGTGACTTAAGTTTCTGGTTGATATGATAACATGAAGTTGTAAAGCCTAGCAAAAATACTTATATTTTGGTTCGTCATATTCAAGACCTCTCAAAGTTATAGTGATATGTTGTTTTTAAGCACACCCGACATGAGGGAAGCAAATGCATTGATCGAGTAGCTAGTTTTAGTTTCAACCAGAGCTTATATGATGTAAAACTTATCGAGGTTTCATTTAAGGAGCTCCAGAATCTCATCTCTAGTGTATTTTGCCACCCTTCTACTAGATCTAACTCATTAGTTATGTTTTCTTCTTCTTATATGTGAAACCAGAGGTAATACATTGTAGTCTAATATTGATTTTTTATTTTTTTTTATAATTAATATTGTGCTTTTTCTTAGAGGAAGTAAAGAGTAAGACCGTGCATGTAAAGTCTATATTTAATTCCAATTGGTCGGTACCTTGTCTGTAATCAAATTATTAAGATTGACAACCGCCAAATCTCGAAAACATTTTTATATTCCAAACAAACTCCTATGGAAGATTAATAAAAAGCATGTATCTTATCACCATTACTTTTTAGAGTCACGATAATACATAATACATGGAGTTTCGCTAGAAGTCATCCATAAAGGTGTCTTTAAATAACACACCTCAAGCTATGATTTTCACTTTTTAGTTATAACTTTACTAAAAAATACCTTCATAAAAATTAGTTGGTGTCTTTTAACAAATATTCATAGAATAACTTGCTAAAAAACATCTTCACAAAAGTTGTCTTCTAGCAAAACTCAAATATATATACCATAGGATAAAAACATTAAACTAAAATACAAAATGCAACAGCCACAGTAGGTAGAACAATCTCCATCATAATACGTTTGCACAGGATAATAACCCCTTTAGCAGTCTCTCACGTGCGGTGTGACTCGTGCGTGCCAAACTGTCGGTGAGCGTAGTAAATAATTTGAAACATCCTTTGACTTCGAGACACAGTCACAATAGTTTGAAAAGAAATGCAGTTTGCTTAAAATTTAGTACCTACTCCTACACATGGCTTCGATGTACGACACGTGCCAAGTTGTTCTTTGATCAGCTTGAGAATCTTGGTTTTTTCTTTGTCTGAAATTCAGCTTGGTTCATTGAATCAATGAGGATAAATGTAAATGCAATTCTTATTACTCCGGCTCATTATGAGAATTTTACTCTTCTCCTTTTCAGTTTTGTTTATTTCTATCGCAATTTTATAAAAATAAACCAACCGCAAGATAATTTCTGCTCGGTACGTAAGTTAACTTGCGTTGAAATTTAATGTGACTTAACTTGTGTTGTGATCATTTTCTGCATTTAGGGCAACAATAACAGCTTGCATTTAACCACATACTTATTTCCCTATCACCTACAAAAATGTGATGAATGATGGTTGTGAGCCCAAACTGTCCGTCGTTGAAGCTTCCGTTGAAGCTTTCGTTGATATCAACCACTAGCTCTGTGGAGCAGCCAGCTCTGGCCGCGAAACCATACATAACCCTCCTTCAGCTAGAGGGGGAGAGGAAACGTCTTATCGACGAAATTGTAGACTTTGTTGCAAATAAATTTGAAGACCCGGAGCAGGCCCAGTCGCTACTCCTGCCTAAGGGCATAAAAAAAACATTCCATTGAAGCTTATGTTGATGTCAAACCGTCCATTGAAGCTTCCTTTGAAACGAAACTTTCCCGTGTTTTCAAGCTTCGTGACAATGAAGTAAACACCGTGTCATTTTTTTCATCAAAGATAGATGACGAGTGCGAGATGATTTGCTTGATTAGATTCATTGACAAGTGGCAAAGGCGGGATTTACAATATCTATAGATAAATCCAATCTAAAAAATCTAATATTTATGTTGTATTGTGAAAGGAGTGGTGAATACAAACCACCAAAGACGAAGAAGAAATTGAAGCTTGAAGGCACAGACTCAAGGAAATGTGGATGTCCTTTTAGGATGTGTGGTTACTTTGAGAAGAATAAAAATGAATGGTGGTTGGTCATTCTTAATGGAGTTCACAACCATGAGTTAGGTCAAAGTTAGGCGTTCACCTTCTAGCGGGTAGACTAAGAGAGGAGGAGAAGAAAAAGGTTGTGGACATGACAAAGAGTTTGACGTTGCCTAGGAATATTCTCATGGATTTGAAGGAAAAAAAATTAAGAAAGTTTGACGAATATAAAACAAGTTTACAATGCACGTTCTAGATAGTGAAAGTCTATAAAAGGTGACAAGACAGAGATGCAATACTTGGTTACTGAGTTGGAGAAGAACAAATATGTTTATTTAACCATGGCAAACTTTGATGATACTAATCTTGAAGATGTTTTTTTTGCTCATGCTGAATCTATTAATTTTCTTAATACTCTTCCGATCGCTTTGGTCATGGACTCCACTCATAAAATAAACTTATACAGATTGCCATTTTTTGAGATAGTTGGTGTTATCTCTAACAAAGAGACATATTATGTTGATTTTGTTTTTCTTGCCTATGAAAAAGAGGGCAGCTTTACCTGGATTCTAGAGATGTTAGTTGGTCTTTGGTCCTCAAAACTCAATATGCCTAAGGTGATTGTCACTAACAGGGACACTACTCTGATGAATGTTGTTGCCAAAGTTCTCCCTAAAAATGCCGCTTTACTTTGTCATTGTCATACTAAAAAAAATGTCAGAACTAAAACGGACTACAAAGTCAAACCAAACCCGAAGAATGTAAAAGTTGATGGAAAAGATAAAGAAGTGAAGGAAGTGAAGGAGGTGAAGGCAAGTGACATAGTTAACAACATCATGAGAGCTTGGGATGATGTTGTTTAATCTCTTACAAAAGATTCATATGCAAGTGTGAAAATATGATTCTGAGATGTATGCGAAAAAATTCGAAAGTTCCTTTACTATGTTGAAACTACAATATTAAACACTATTAAGGGAAAATTTGTGAGGGCATGGACAAACGGCGTCTTGCATCTGGACTGCAGAACCACTAACATGGTTGAATCGGCTCATGGAAAGTTAAAAGAATATTTGAGTAATAGTGTGGGAGATTTGGCAACAAGTTGGGGTGTAATAGACAAAATGTTGACAATCCAGTTGAGTGAGATACAAGCAACCTTTGGGAAAATTCGTACCATCATGGAACACATGTACAAAGGAAACTTTTTGAACTATGAGTTGAAGGGCTGTGTTTCTAGAGCCGTAATGAGTTTTATATATGAGGAAGCAAAACTCTCCAAGAAAACTGACACTCATAGCACACTCTCCTTCCCCTTAGATAGTTCTACAAACGGGCAGCCCTATCAACGTTTACCTTACCTAGAGGTTGAGAACAATGGTCTTACTAGGTTAATTCCCATTGGTGCTTGTTTCGCTAATTAATAAACTAGTTACATCCTAGGTTCAATAGTTTTTACTCAATATTAGTAATGCCACATCCTAAGTACTTACTACTAGGGTCAACTCACTTTTAGTATCTTTCGTCGAGTTTACTAATCACTTACTTTCTATACAGGTAGTTATTATTATAAGGATATAAATATCAAGATATAAGCATCCAAATAGTAATGATAATATTAAGCCTTGTCACAACCTAAAAACCTAATCTAGGGTTGCATTTCGCCAGAATAAATTAATCCTAACAAAACTTAATAGCGAACAGAAAATAAACTAAAATAAAACGACGTTAAATTAAATGATTATCCAACAAAATAAACAGAGCTTCATCTTAGAACCCCAACCTATAGTTAAACATGATAACTAAGACAAAAATACTAAAAGATAAAAACATACCCTAGAAACGATAGGAAAAGATATAACTCCTCTTTGGCTTCCTAGAGTCGCCTTCCTCTTGAGCTGCTCCAGTTTTGAACGAGAAATTGTGAATGAGGAAGACGGTATTAATAGGAAAAGTTTCCACCTAATTTGGGCTAAAATCATGGGCTTGCAGGGGCCAAAAAGTCACGAAAAGTGACTTTTTTTTGAAAGATATGGGGGCGCCTGGCGCATGTGCCTAGCATTTTGAGGCGCCTAGCTCCACCATGCATGTGCCAGGAACTTTAGTGTGTTGTTTTGGGGAGCCTAGTGCCTTCTTTTGTGCGATAGGCGCTTCAGTGCAACATGTTCCCGTTTTCCTATATTCTTGGCCTGTTCAGGTGTTTTCTTCATAGTTAATTTGTCTAGGAACTTGAGAACAAAATTCCTCCCTTTGTAAAGTCTTCTGAGGCCTCTTGAATCTTCAAACTTCATCTTCCCAAGGCCTAATAATCTTCGGAGGTCTTACCTTGCTTGATTTCTTCATGAATTACTTCAAGAACCTCCTAAAATTGCTATGTTTTGGGAAGAATAGAATTACATACTCAATTATAGAAAACATTACAAATGTCATGAAATTATAGACAATTAATCTAATAATCCTTTGGTTTGCTGGTAAAACCTATAAAAATAGACTTAAATTGTTGCTTATCCTCAAGTAACGAAAGAAAAACATAAGTTATTCGATGCATTTTTTTCAGGAAAACCACACATTTTCGAGAGTTGTGCTTAGGACATCATTCATCACATCTACAGCAGAGTAGCAACTAACTTACCACATTACATTCAAGCGGGTCCGGCTAGGAGAAAGTAACCTATATTCTCATCCATACTCTTTTCCATGATACACATATGTATTACCTAAAGCCAATAGGGATGGTCACGACATTTGCCCACTCCAGTTGTCGCATGAATGTACCGTGCTATAAATTTGAGACAATTATAAACAGACAGTCAAGTCTAAATTATATACACACTTTGAGGACTTTTAAGGGTGATAACTTGGGCTTGGGTTAAGGGTGAATATATTTGGAAATGTAGGCTAATAAATGAACTTAGAGTTAGTTTACTAACCTAGGGATTCTTACCAAAACATTGATCATCTGCCTACCTTCCTTCATTGAATCAGACAAGATGGATAAAACATTAGAACTATTTGTCTTTTTATTTTTGACAGAAATAAACGTTTTTTTTAAGAGACCAAATTTTTTGGCTCTTTTATTTTTATTTTTTTATGTGTAGATCCATGGTCATATACATTTTTTTTTTCTTTCTTTTTTCTACAAATATGTTATACTGTTACCCCACCCCAAACTTAAAATGTTGCTAATTTCAAAGAGAAACCACAAACTTAGCTTCAAACCACATGTGTAGTCATAATAATATCTATCTAAGTCCAAGTGAAATCAAACATGTTGCATTTAAAGTTCAGGACTGTGACATGATTCGTCACTAAGTAACACGAAAGAAAATTTTCGTCTGAAGGCTCAAAGTGGTTTCACAAAGGATAAAAAGAATATAAAGGGTGGCTTGAAAGGCTCAAGGTACCATACAAAAATGTCTTGTGTGTAATATAATCTAACCGATCGTCCGTAAAGAACAGATGCAAATTCGAGCAAAAATAGCATTCATATGGAACACTCTTAATTGGAAGTATTTAAGTATCTAAACAACCTAGAATGAATATGGAAATATTTGGCTCTAAATCTCACCGGTTATGCTATTCAGAAAAGAGATGGTGATCCTTTAAGTACCTTCAGTAGCAAGCCCAAGAAAGTATTGTGCTCTTGAATGTAAGGGTAAACTAGCCTCCACCGAAAATGCTTTGATATGATTACTCAAGACTAGAAAAAAATTAAGCATAACAGGTAATGTTGTAAATGTAAATGCAAAGAATAAAATTTTATAAGATAATACTTGAGGATTAGTTACAGATTTAAGAATTGAAATTTATTAGTCAGGAAATCTCAGCTTAGCAGAAAATAAAAATGCAGGAAAAATAAACTAATGGGTTGCCTCCCATTCAACGCTTGTTTAACGTTTTAATCCCGACGATCAATAGGTTTCCTCCTATTTAACGCTTCTTTTGAGTCATTAGCTTGACGAAATAGGTTGCATCCTATTCAGCGCGTGTTTTACGTCTCGAGCCTGACGGATATGTCTAACTTGTGCTCGGGAGCCCCCGTCTTCCAGCTCCTAGATTTCATCCTGACATTCAACCTTTAGGTTGACTTCTTCTTTCGGCACTCCATTTTTCCTTAGGCAACAGTATTGTTCAAAATCTCTATAGGTAATATAGTCTTCTCCTAATGTGATGATAATTTCCCCTGGATCCACATTTATTATAGCCTGGGCAGTGGCGAGAAAATGTCTCCCTAGGATCGTTTGAACTTTATATAATCCCTTCATTTCCATAACCACTACCTCAATAGGGAAAGTGAATCCATCAATGCTGATATTCACAGTCTCTACTACACCTTCAACATTTTTGAGAGATCCATCAGCAAGTCCTATCCTTACCTCGCAAAGAAAAATTTCCCATGTACTTGACCTGTTCTTCTGATAACCCCAAACTTGTAGGTAGACATGCCCCACTTTCATGAGCTTGCTCACATAAGTCACATGTATTCCATGCATACAGTGTGGCTACTTCTCTTGCTTCCAACTTTTTTTGCTATTGTCTGTAATTGAAGGCTGAGAAGTTTGTTACTAGCAAGTAAAGCATCATGGGTGTTGAGATCTATCATACCTTTCTTTCTTGGGGAAGCCTCCTCATAAGTATGTGCACGATATTCATTCAGAGACATGATATCAATCAGCTCCCATACTTCACCAACTGTCTTGATTTTCGTGGTTCCTCTGCAGAAGCATCTAGCAACATCTGTGTATCTGAATGTAATCCCGTAGTGAAAGCTTGCATGATATGCATGTCCTAAAACTTGTGACCTAGACACCTCTTCAACAATATCTTGAACCTCTCCCATGCATCATAAAGTACTTCACCTTCACCATCTTGTTGCTTGAAGTTGGAAATCTTCTTCTCCCGTGCCTAGTATTTTGCAGTAGGGAAATATCTGTCTAAGAACTCTCTCTTGAGCTGATCCCAATTCCCGATAGTACCACTAGGTAATGTGTCCAACCAATCCTTTTCCCTTTCGGTTAGAGAATATCCAAACAACATGAGTCATTTGTCAGATTCCGGCACCCTAGTTGGATTGATTATGCTTTAGGCATCTAGAAAGTGTGTCAAGTGAGTGTTGCAATCTTATGATTCCTTACCTGAAAATTTCTTAGATTTCAAATTCATCATAACATTATTTTTAATGTCAAACACCACTTGGTTTGCTGGTTGAAACCCAAGTGATATTTCTTCCAACTTATCTAGCCTCCCATTGTCTCCTACAGTAATGCAATTTTCATCTCCCATTTCAGACTCGTCTGAGGAATAGTCTTGAATTGGGATTGTTTCTTGTTGTTTTGTCCTATCTCGTGCAATTCAGGTTGCTCTCTAACGTGCTCGTTCAGTTTTGTCTATGTCTGGATCAAATTGCAGAATATCGGTTTTCATATTACGCATAAAATAAACTACACACAGTTCTTAGTAGGATAGAGTTAAGAGGAATAATATTTTTGGTATTTTTTTATTTTTGTAATATTTTTGAATTTTTGAAAAGAGAAAAATAAAATTTGGAAAATTAAATCAATGAAAAATAAATATAGAAATTAGTAATTTGAATTGTTTAGTCGAAAATATCAACAATCCTCAGAAACGGCGCCAAAAATTGATGGTCGGATTAGGCAAGTGTACCAAATTGTTTAAACAGCTCGCTTTACTTATTTTAAGTTGAGGATATAAAATATAAGAGTTAAGGGTTAGAGATTGAAATTTTTATCTGTTTGCAACATATCATATTACGTGTTTTGGTTGCAGAAAAGTAAGCAGCGGTTAAGACTTTTTGAATCCCCCTATTTATTTTGTTGGAGAATATATAACAGTCATGTTGTGCTTAATTATCTTAAGTAGACTATACAAGTGATGAGGCCATTGGGGCGCTCTAACCTAGTTGGTTGTCAAGTTGAACTTATTGTTTGCACGGTGATCCTTACGTGCGAAGTCTATACTATCTTAGTTAATCTAGGTATATCCATCTGATGGCTAACTGCACTTGTTGATCGCATAGTGATCCTTACGTGCAGGGTCTTCATAATTCAAATGTAATTGAAACATAGACTTAAATTGGCATTCCAAGATTTCCAAAGGCAAAGAAGGCCAATGTTCCTGTAGGTCGGCCCATCTATGAATCTTAGGACACTTATATCACACTCTACTTCCCCCATAGATAGTTTTACAAACGGGAAGCCCGATCAGCGTTTACCTTACCTAGAGGTCGAGGACAATGATATTACTAGGTTTATTCCCGTTGGTGCTTGTTTCCCTAGTTAGTAATGTCATCTCCTAAATACTTACTACAAGGGTCAACTCGCTTTTGATATCTTTCTTCTAGTTTACTAATCACTTAATTCCTAGACAGGTAGTTATTAGTATATGGATATAAATATCAAGATATAAGCATCCAAATAGTAATAACAATATTAAGCCATGTCACAACCTAATTACCTAATCTAGGGTTGCACTTTGCCAGAATAAGTTAATCCTAATTTAACTTAATTACGAACATAAAATAAACTAAAATAAAACGACATTAAATTAAATGATTATCCAATAAAAATAAACAGAGGTTCATCTTAGAACCCTAACCTATACATATCTAGTTACACATGATAACTAAGACAAAAATACTAAAAGATAAAAACATACCCTAGAAAAGATAGGAGAAGATAGAACTCCTCCTTGGCTTCCTAGAATTGACTTCCTCTTGAACTGCTCCAGTTCTGAACGAGAAATTGTGAATGAGGAAGGCAATATTAATAGGCAAATTTTTCACCTAACTTGGGCTAAAATCATGGGCTTCCAAGGGCGAAAAAGTCACCAAAAGTGATCTTTTTCCCACAAGATATGGGGCGCCTAGCACCTGAGGGCATGTGCCTAGCATTTTGAGGCACCTAGCTCCTCCAGGCATGTGCCAGGCGCTTTAGTGTGTTGTTCTGGGGTGCCTAGTGCCTTCTTTTGTACGTCGGGCGCTTCAGTTCAATTCTTTCATGTTTTCATGTATTCTTCGCCTGTTGAGATGTTTTCTTCATAGTTAGGTTCTCTTGGAGCTTGGGAACATAATTCCTCCATTTGTAAAGTCTTATGAGGTCTCTTGAATCTTCATTCTTCATCTTCCCAAGGCCCAATAATCTTTGGAGGTCTTGCTTTGCCTGATTTGCTTGATTTTTTCGTGAATTACTTCAAGAACCCCCTTAATATGCTATGTTTAGGGAAGAATAGAATTATAGACTTAAATATAGAAATCATTGCAAATGTCCCGAAATCATAGGCAATTGATCTAATACTCCTCTGCTTTGCTGGTAAAACCTACTAAAATAGACTGAAAAACATTATAAGAATAACGTAAGATGATCTATCATCTTAAAACTTACATTATTCTTAGCATGTTTTTCAGTTTTTTTTCAAATCGGAAAAGCAAGAACATTTGAAGATTAGTGAAAACCATGGGAAGATCAATAATGAAGATTCAAAAGGCCTCATAAGACTTTACAAAGGGAGGATTTATGTTCCCAGGTCCCAAAACAACTTATATTGAAGCAAACACCCAAAACAACGACAAAAAGAAGAAAAAGGGCCTAGTGTACATTCCATTTGTCTAGAGCACAATCCATGCGCCAAAAGCATGGTGAGTTTCACACTCAAATTTTCGTAGAGCATGGAGTGTGCGCCCCAAACACTGAAAAAGTTTGGGGGCAAAAATGACTTTTTCCTACTTTTTTGTGGGTAAAGCCCGCTTTTAGGGCCCAGTGAACATTCCATTCGTCTGGAGCACAATCCATGCGCCTAAAGCATGGTGAGTTTTACCCTCAAATTCGCCTAGAGCATGGAGTGTGCGCCCAAACACTGAAAAAGTTTGGGGGCAAAAATGACTTTTTCCTACTTTTTTGTGGGTAAAGCCCGCTTTTAGGGCCCAACTTCAGGTGAAAATTCTCCCTATAAATACTGTCTTCCTCATTCATAATTTCCCGTTCAGAACTGAAGCAGTTCAAGAGGAAGGCGATTCTAGGAGCTTCAAGAGGAGTTTTTTTATTTTTTTTTTATCTTCTCCTTGTTTTTCTAGGGTATGTTTTTATCTTTTTGTAATTTGTCTTTAGTTACCACGTGTAACTAAATCTTTTATAGGGTAGGGTTCTAAGATGAACATCTATTTATTTTGTTGGATAATTAGTTAATTTAATGTCGTTTATTTAGTTATTTTCTGTTCGTTATTTAGTGTTATTTTGTTATATTTATTTTCTTATGAGCACAACCCTAGTTTAGGCACTTAGGCAGTGACAGGGCCTAGTATTGATATTTATATCTTGATATTTATATTTGTCTATCTAGGAAGTAATTAGTTAGTAACTAGACGAAAGATACTGAAAGTGAGTTGACCCTTGTAGTAAGTATTTATGTGGTGACATTACTAATATTAAGTAAAATATGTTGAACTTAGGATGTAGCTAGTTATTAATTAAGAAAACAAGTGACTTCGGGAAGTGAATCAAACCTAGTAAAACCATTTTTCTCGAACCTTGGTAAGGTAGACGCTAATAGGGTTGTCTGTTTGTAGAACTACCGAGAGGGAAAATGTACTATGAACTCCTAAGATTCATAGATGGGAAAACCTTTAGGAACATTGGCCACCATACCTTTAGAAATTTAGGAACTCCAATTTAAGTCTATGTTTCAATTACCTTTGAAGGAGTAAGACCCCACACGTAAGGATCACCATGTGAACAGCAGGTGCAACTCAACATCGGAGGGATATACCTAAATCAACTGAGAGAGTAAGACCCCACATGTAAAGATCATCATATGATCAACACGTGCAACTTGACGAACCAATTAGGTTAGAACGTCCCACTGACTCATCACTTAAATACTATACATAGAATAACTAAACGCGACATGAATGTTATTTAATTCCAACAAATGAATAGGGGGATTCAAAGAATCCTAATCGCTGCTTACTTTCATGCAAACAAAAACAAGTAACTTGCTATGTTGCAAATAGATAAAAATTGTAATCTCTAACTCTTAACTCCTTTATTTTATTTTATTGTTTAAAAATAAGTAACGCGAGTTGTTTAGACGAAACGACAATCCTTGTGGATACAATTCTTTACTTACACTTTATTACTTGGTAGACGATTTGGTACACTTGCCTAATCCGACCATCAGTCTCCACCACCAAGAAAGGTGGTAACCAAGGGAGCAAAGAAAAGAGTGAGGTCTACACCAAAAGAGTCTTTGATGGGTTGAATCCCATCTATGTGGGAGCGTGTTGATTCCAATTTCCCAATAGCCAATCGTTACAAACTAAGTTATTATTACCAAAGAGGAAAAGTGCGTGTATCGACAATTCATCGTGCTCTCCGGTTTCAATGTCTACTATACACCCGAATCATGATTTACCATACATTACGCATATGCCAAAGATCATGAGACCTTACATTGAAAATATTGTGAATGTTAGAGGGGATCGTAATTGCGGATACCGGGTTATAGCTAGACACATGAGTATGGATGAGGAAAATCACGTATTGGTTCATAGTGCATTTATTCATGAGTTGAAAACTAATAAGAGTGACTATTTGCCAATATTTGATTCGGAGGAGCGTTTTGAATATATCATGAATGGTTTACACCCTCCCACAAATAGTGTTGGAATTTCATACATATATAAGAGGTTGATATTACTGGGAATTGGCCACCTCCCATGCAGAAGGAGTGTGTGAATAGTATTAATCGGGTTTTAATGGATTGACCCTAATTTTAGTTGGGGTGTTCAAAACCGAACCAACCCAATAGAAAAGCTGCAAATTAAACCAACACATATTAAAACCGCAAGAAACCACATTTTATTTGGATGTATTCATGCCATTTTTTAAGTCAACAATGCGTTTTGGTTCAATTTGGGGTTTTTATTCTACAAACGAGCAAAACCACACCAAACTGCAACATAAGAGAAACATCAATTAAATTTATGTCTCCCAACCCAATATAAAAGCCGCAAATCGAACCTACACAAATATGAAACCACAAAAAATAGCATTTGATTTTGATGTATTCAGGTCAGTTTCTATGTCAACAATGTGGTTTGATTCAGTTTGCAGTTTTTATTTTACCAACCATTGTAAGCTGCACCAAACTGCAACATAAGAGAAACAACAATTAAATTTATGTATCCTGATCCAATACTCATAGTAAGTCAATGTAAACTTTTATAAAATGACATTTTTTTCTTCCTATTGTTATGTTACTTATTTGTTTTTTATTTCAAAAATACATTTATGTGCTTTAATTTTCTTTGACTTGATTTTTGCAGATCTTTTTACGTTAGATATATCTTAAATTATAGAAACTCAGTTATAACTTAGTCCTCTGCATTTTTTTTTATCGAGAGTGTTGTATTGTGGTCTATGTTTTGAATATTGTCTATATTGATGACAACATTGTTGGATGAAAGTGAAATTACAATGTTGGGTGAAATTTCAAACACTACATAAAATAACTTGTTTTTAACTTGATTTGAATGTTGAAAACAAAAATTTGTGTTGTCTGAAAAAAACCGCGACAACCGCATCAATACAAACCGCATTGTATTGATTTAATTTAGTTTTTATTTTAAAAGTCAATAAAACCAAATTAAACTGCTTACTTTTTATTGTTACAATTCGGATACCTTTCAATGTCAAAACTAAACGAATTCACATCGCAAACTCTACCAAATATTAGACTCAGGACAGACGAACAGGATCTTTTAGACAATATAGAACAAAGTCATATACATGTATAAGGGCATCCATAATAGTAGTACACTAATAGGAACTCCTTAAATGGACCCCTCACATACACTTCATTTATTTATACTTTTTTAATAAATGTATCTATTAAGTACTCAATGACTCAAATGACAATACACTGATAGAGATTCCAATGAAAAATACTTAAATATATCTCACTAACTATACATCATTATGCAATAGTAATTTATTTATTAAATTATAAATTACCTCATAAAATATTACTTCTTTTGAAAGTGAGACCAATTTGTACATATTTTATTACTTCTTTTAAACGTGAGACCCGTTAATTACTTAGGAGAGAGAGAATCCTTATATATTTCTATGCTACTTAATATGGGGAACAGATACTCTCTTGTGATGTGAGAGTCCAGTGAAATTTAAGCATTAATTTTTTTCATTGCAGACAGTTATAATTATTAAAAGGGTAATTAAAGGTTCAGATCTACAAAGCACATCATCCAATGAAATTCTCATTGTGAGGATCTATGAAGCCCGGGTACTCCAAAATGGAGACGTACCCGTATCGGATGCGTATCGGATACCGATACTCCGCGGATACCCTTAGATACGTACCCATGAAGTATTAGAATTAATTATTTTAATTTTAAATATATATTTTATCGGATACTTATAAGATATTCGACAGATACACACATATACTTATAAGATACTTCACAGAGACGTATCCTGGAAAAACATGAAGTGTAAAAAATGAGATTGGGTTGTGAAAATTCAATGGAGATGTATATGATTCAATTTAAGATATGAATCACTATTATTGTTTTTCGATAACCAATTAAAAATTATGTTTTTGGTGGATAAAAGTAACGAGAGAGAGAGAATGAAAATAGAATATGATTTATATGAAAACTTTACATTTTTTATTTTGATCACATGTATTATTTTTTGTAAATTGTGACTTTTACAGTTATACAGTATTGAAGAGTAAACTATGTTTTTTTTTTAAGTATTTTACATGCATATAAATTTTAGTATAAATATTTTGTTAACGTATCTTAGCCGCATCGTATCCTAATTTTAAAAATTTTGCGTATCCGCGTACCCGTATCGTATCGTACCCATACCTGTACTACGTATCCGGACTTCGTAGGTGAGGATCCAAATCCCTTAATAAGTACCTTTTCCTCTAATGAAAGTCCTTGATAGAAAGAAGTTATTGTTGACTAAAGGAACCAATATTGAAGATGCTCTAACACTCGATGACCGGAATACTTATTTTTTCACCAAAAAGTGGGGTGAACTAGCGGTTATAAAATCTATTTCCCATTACTTCTGTTCATCTCACACGTATATACTTGTTTTCTCCAATTTGGATAAAGTTTTATTCCTCACGATAAAATTGACCATTAATTAGGATCAAGTATTGTCCTTAACGACAAATCCAGTTAGTCCAAAACTCAATTATACATCAATGGACAATAAATACAAACAGTTACGATTTGCAGATTAGTTAACTGAAAATCTTATTACACGACTAAAATTGTAAAAAAGGACTTGTATCGTAAATTTACAACTGCCTGTTATATAGAAGAATAGACAAGCTAACAAAATGATTTTGATTTCATTAAATGAAGTTATTGGAATGTAATGTCATAAAAATGAAATTTTACCTCAATTGAAAGGGACCAAAATACCATCATTTATTTTTTTAATTATTCCTTTTTTTAGGGGTTTAATCATTCCTTTTTGTTCAACTTATTATTACAATTAAAATTAACACATGGAAATAAAAAAAAACATGAGTAATCACATGGTATTTTATTTTTTTTCGGTGGTGAATCACATGGTATTTAAAAATACTAATCCCGTTATGATGCATTTTCTAGAATTGTTTTTATAAACAGGGGCAAAAGTATAGTGTCTAATTTTCTAATCATTTAGTATATACAATATGAATCTCAAATTGGTCTCTATATTGCTTCAAATTATGCAAATTGGTTCATATTATATGTTTTAAAAAATTTACACATTAATCCCTATTATTTTTTTTTTCAAATTTTACAAATTAGTTTCAAATTTTTTATATTTGAAATTGATCCCTATGTCTAAATATTTTTCAAAAAAATTTTAAAATAAAAAGAGTGATTTTCTTATTTCTTATCCAAAACAAATTAAAAAAATGAAAGCAATTCAATAGAACTAAACAATAGCAAGGGAGTCCCCCGTGAGCTTAACTCAGATGACAGGGACATTGCATAATTTATGTCAGGGTCGGGGTTCGAACCTCGGACACCCTACTTCTCCATATTTAATTGTGTGAGCTCCAGCCACTAAATTACTTAAAAAAAACATTGGCAAGGGTTTCTATTTGATTGGATCAAAAGCAAAGTTTTGATTCTTAAATTACACATACTTATTACTAAAAGGAACAAAAGAGGAGAAACATCACGTGTAAACAAATATAGTAATAAGAAAAGATTAGAAAAATAAGTAATCAGATTCTCTAGGTTTTATTATTTGATTGTTGCTTTCACCTAAAGAAAATTACCAGACTTGGTTCTTTTACAATTAGAGAAAGTACACGTGTGACCAATCATAAGTTATGGCTTGTAAAACTTTCACTGTTTTGAATTACTGCGTCACCAAAATTGACTGCCAAGTGCGAAAGACAGCCAACAGTTGTATGACTCCCACTAAAGAGAGACAATGATTTGAAGGTGTGAATTACCTAATTTGCCCTCAAAATGACACGTGGCTTCTAGAAAAATGTGGACTTAGTATCTTTATTGTACCTCACAATGC